>Ga0187877_1000264_pt1 | contig 71452 bp, 59 predicted proteins | sample June2016WEW_17_1_3_FD_132430 | JGI IMG/M metagenome (GOLD analysis project Ga0187877, IMG submission 132430) | Peatland microbial communities from SPRUCE experiment site at the Marcell Experimental Forest, Minnesota, USA - June2016WEW_17_100 | ecosystem: Environmental > Terrestrial > Soil >...
GCCCAGATTGAGCAGGGCGCGCTTCCCCGCCAAGAAAACGATCAGCAGCACCGGCGTGAAGAAACGCGGCACAAAGATCAGGTAGAGGATGACGGCGTACATCAACACAAAGACCGCCATGCTCAGATAGCGGGTGGCTTTTTCCCCAATCCTGACCGGCAGGGTGCCAACATGTTTCTTCCTGTCTTCGGAGGATTTGTCAATGTGCTTTCCGATGTTGATGCTGACCACGCTTAAACCGAACGGGACGCCAGCCAGCGCGACGGTCCAGACATTTCCATTCCAGCCACGAGCCAGGACAATGTAGACCGCAGCCACCATGACCGGCCCCCAGATGAGGAAGATCAGCAGCTCCCCCAGGGCCAAGTACTTGAGCGGCCAGGTGTAGAACACCAGCACCAGCGCCCCGAACGCAAACAATCCAATGACGGCCAGTGAGAAGCCGGTATACACCAGGGCGAAGACGCCCGTCAGGACAGCCAGGATGCCGCTCACGGCGAACCACTGCAGCTGCTGGCGTTTGGACCAAAATTCCTGGACCAGCGGGTGCACCCCGTACTGGGTCCGGAAATAGTAGTCTTTGTCCACCCCGCGGCTGAAGTCCGTGTAGTCGTTCAGTAAATTGTTGGTGCCATGAGCCAGGAAAAGCCCCAGGGTAACGATCAACCAGGGCAGGAAAGCAAACTGACCGAAACGCACTGCCAGCAGACCGGCGATCGCACAGGAATAAATCGTGACGATCGTCACCGCCGAACGCGTCGCAATCAACCACTTGGAGACGATGTCCAGCCGATCCCACTCCTCCTTTTTGTCCATTTTGACCAGGGTCGACAGGGCCGTTCTCCACATTCCAAAGTTGATATTCATCGATTCTTCTCCTCTCCTACATTTCCATTCGGAGCCCCCCGCATTGACTGAAGGGTGATTCCTCGAACCGGGCAGCGCACACGGTAGCCCCTGGAAAGCAGTCTGGGGACCAACCGTCCGCCAATATACCTGGTCGCGCCGATCACCAGAATAAGCTCGGACACCTATCCCCTTCAAATCCCTATCTCATAACGGTACGGAAGGCCTTTCCCTGCCTGAGGGCGAGAAAAGGCTAACACTTCCCGCCAACCCTTTCTCTTCTAGAAACCCCTCGGTCACAATAAGGACATCGCGCACCCATCGGCTCTTCCATCTGAACCGCCCACCAGGACGCCAGTCCTGCAATCACGCAGGATGACCTGCCCGCGCCCAAACAACGCCCGATCCCAGCCCACCACCTCCTTGACCGGATGCCCTCGCGAACTCAGGTCAGCGATAACCGCGGGTGGAATCCCCTCTTCCAATCCCACTTCACCTTGTGGGCTGCCATCCAGGATGCAGAAGCGCGGCAGGTCGAGAGCCGCCTGCGGGTCGAATCCCTGCGCCAGCGCCAGAAAAACCTGCACATGCCCCTGAGGCTGCATGAACCCCCCCATCACCCCGAAAGCTGCATACAGACTGTCGTCCGATTCACGGGTGATCATGGCTGGAATAATCGTATGATACGGACGCTTTTCCGGTTCCAGGGCATTCGGGTGTCCCGGATCGAGGCTGAAATTATGACCACGGTTATGAAGCGTGAAACCCCACCCGGAGGGCACGATCCCGGTTCCAAAGCCCATGTAATTACTATTGATGAAAGAACAGGCGTTCCCGAAGCGGTCCACCGTGCAAAAATAAACCGTATCCGTACCTGCGACCGGTGTCCCGCGTTCCTGGTCGAGGGTCGCCCGGGTCGGATCGATCAGCCGGGAACGCCGTGCGGCGTACTCTTTTGAAAGCAATTCCTCCACCGGAACGGGATGGAGGCGTGGATCGGCCACGTATCCGCGCGTATCTGCAAAAGCCAGGCGAAGGGCCTCGATTTCCAGGTGGACACGGTTGGCAGACATGGGATCCATGGAGAGCAGATCAAACCCTTCAAGCAGGTTAAGGGCGATCAAGGCGGTGATCCCCTGACCGTTCGGGGGGCATTCCCAGAGGCGCAGGCGCCCAAAGGAGGTGCTGATGGGGCTGTCCCAGGTCGAGATATGCCGGGCGAGGTCATCCACCGTCAGGCAGCCTCCGGCCTGCTGGAGCGTCGAAGCAATCGCCTCGGCAATCTCCCCTTGATAAAAGACCTGCTGTCCTCCCTCAGCCAATTTTCGGAAAGTCTTCGCCAGATTGGGGTTCCGGAAGATCTCCCCAGGTTCCGGTCCGCGGCCATCAATGGTGAGCTCACGGCCATTCAGGGAGGACTTTAATCGCCCTTGCGCTCCCTGCTGCCAGAAGTAAGCCGTCACGGGCTCCACCGGGAAACCCTCTTCCGCCAGCCGGATGGCTGGAGCCAGCACTTCCGCCAGGGAAAGGGTGCCATGACGGGTGAGCAGATCGCACCAACCTGCACATGCGCCAGGAACAGTCACGGTGTAGGGATGGTCGGGCGGCAGATCGTTGATTCCCTCGTGGTGCAGCCGTTCAAGGGTCAAAGCAGCCGGAGCGCGCCCGGAACCGTTCAGGGCCGTGATCCGGCCGCTCCGGGCATCGAAAAACAAGGCAAACATATCGCCTCCGATGCCGGTCGAGGTCGGCTCAGTGACGTTCAGCGCCGCGGCAGTCGCTATGGCGGCATCTGCGGCATTCCCGCCGCGCCTTAGCATTTCCAGCCCGGCGGCGGTGGCGAGCGGCTGGGACGAAGCCACCATGCCACCCCGCCCCATGACTGGTGAACGGCGGCCAGAGAAAAAAGGTCCTGGAACAGGCATGACTAGGTTTGAATTCGATTTTGGGGAGCGGTCGGCTGGATCGGCAGGGTCGTCACCAGGATCTTGTCCACACGCTTGTCATCCATATCTTCAATCTCGAACCGCAGACCCTTCCATTCAAACTGTTCATCGGTCTGCGGAATGCGGCCGAGATACATCATCACGAATCCCCCCAGGGTTTCATATTCCTCTTCGTCGGGCAGTTGTTCGATCTTGAAGATGTCTTTAAACTCATCCACCGGCAACATGCCATCCAGAAGCCATGAACCATCCTGGCGCTGCGTGGCTTGAGGTCCACCCACTTCAAGATCACCGACAATCTCTTCCATGATATCCGAGACGGTCAGCAGGCCTTGTACCACTCCAAATTCATCCACGATGAGGACGATCTCGGCCTTGCCGCCTTTAAACATCTCCAGGGCTCGTGAACCGAATGCAGTCTCGGGGATGAACAGGGCCGGCCGAACGAATTGCTTTAATTGCTTACCGTCCTCGACATTCGCAAGCAGAACATCCTTAACCTTCACCACCCCCAGGATGTGGTCCAGGCTGTCCACACACACTGGATAGCGGGAATAAGGGCTCTCGGCGATCTTCCGGCGAATGTCCGCGGCGGCATCGTTCACATCCAGCCAGACAATTTCATTGCGGGGCGTCATCAGGGCATTGACCCGCCGGTCGCCGAGGGAAAATACCCCCTCCACCATATCCTGTTCAGCCTCTTCAAAAACACCTGCCTGGGTCCCTTGCTCAAGGAGAACCTGGAGCTCCCCCTCAGTGACCGGAGGTTCCTTGTTCGGTTTTATCCTTAAAAAGCGTAACACGAGATCCGTGGATTTGCCCAGCAGCCAGACTATTGGCGTTAATGCCCTCGAAATGAAAGACATCAGCCCGGCGATGCCGGAGGCGATTCTCTCTGGATTCTGGAGCGCTAAGCGCTTGGGGACCAGTTCCCCGATCAACATGGAAAAATAGGTGATTATAATAACGACCACTACTAGGCTGACCGGATGGGCATACGGGGCGAGATCCGGAACTTTGGCCATTTGGGCAGCCATGGCGCCTGCAATCAGGGCACCAAACGCCCCGGCCAGGACTCCGATCAGGGTGATCCCGAGCTGGACCGTGGGAAGGAAGCGGTTCGGGTTCTCAGCCAGCGCCAAAGCCTTGCGGGCTTTCGCATTCCCCTCATTGGATAAGTGCTTAAGACGGGCCCGGCGCGAAGCAAAGATGGCCGTCTCCGACATTGCAAAAAGGCCGTTCAGCAAAATGAGCAGGAAAATAACCAGTATCTGAAAGCCGATATTCATAAAACCGACCGTTTAAAAATCAGAAGCCTTCCCTTCTATTTTACCAAATCCACCCGTATTCTCCGTGTTTAAACAATCTCGATTCCTTCCCCCTCAACCGCTTCCCCGATGACCCAGATCGCCTGCTTGATTTCTTCGGCCCGTTTCACGAATGAATCCAATCTCGCCGGGGGCACGGCCAGCAGCAACCCACCACTGGTCTGCGGATCGAAGAGCAGCATGCGCAGCTCCTCGGAGATATCTTCTGCAAAGCGGATATGCGGCCCAAAGTACACTTGGTTGTCGGAGGCTCCGCCGGGAAATGTTCCCAGCTCCGCATACTTCCGGGCACAGTAGACAAAGGGAATCTTCTCGCTTGAGAACCGCAGGCCGACCCTGGAGGCCTGCGCCAGTTCCATCCCATGACCGAGCAATCCAAAACCGGTTACATCCGTGCCACCCCGAAGGCCATGCTGGACGGCCAGGGACCCGGCCGCCTGATTCAGCTGCTTCATCCACCGGACCACCTCGGCCACATCATCCATGGCCGCCTTCTCCTGTTTCAAGGCTGTGGTCGTCACCCCGAAGCCGAGCGGCTTGGTCAGGATGAGAGCATCCCCCGGGCGCACCCCCCCTTTGGTCAGCATCTTTTGCGGGTCGACAAAACCTACCACAACCAGACCGTACTTCGGTTCCTCATCCTTGACCGTGTGCCCGCCGGCAATGACCACACCGGCCTCGCGCGCCTTCTCTGCACCCCCGCGCAGGATTTCGGCATTAACCTCCACCCCCAGCTCCACCGGCAGGGCGGCCACGTTCAACGCCAGGAATGGCCGGCCCCCCATGGCATACACATCCGAGAGGCTGTTGGCCGCGGCAATGCTGCCGTAATCGTAGGGGTCGTCGACGACCGGCGTGAAGAAATCCGTGGTCATGACCAGGGCACGCCCGTCGTCCAACTTCCAGACGGCTGCATCGTCCGGATCGCCGAGGCCGATCAAGAGATCCGGATAGGCGCGCGGGTCAAAAATTGGCTGAAGAGGGCGCAGAACCTGCGCCAGCGTCTCCGCGTCCAGTTTCGACGCTCAACCCGCACATTTCGATAGGCTGGTCAGCCGGATCTGACGTCCTGAAGGTTTGACAGCATCCATGCCGTTCCTGGGGCAAGTATTTAACTCACCCCTCCTCGTACCGACAATTATAACCTTGCCGAGAATGAAAATCTCGAGCTCGCGATGAACTCCATTCGGCCAGCCGAAAACAGCTGCGCCTGGGCTTAGTGATGGAAATCCAGCAACGCCTGGACAATGCGAGAGGCGGCCTTCCCATCCCCAAAGGGATTGACGGCACGCGCCATGAGCGCGTACGCGCTAGAATCATTGAGCAGATGGCTAGCCTCCTGCACGATCAGCCTGGGGTCGGTACCGACCAGCTTCAAGACTCCCGCCTCAACGCCTTCGGGACGCTCGGTGACCTGGCGCAACACCAGCACCGGCACACCAAAGGCAGGGGCTTCCTCCTGGATCCCACCTGAATCCGTCAGAACCAGATAAGCATGTTTCATTAAATGAATGAGGGGCAGGTAGTTCAAAGGTGGCAGAAGAGTAATGTGGGATTGGTCCTTGAGCATGCGGTAGACCGGTCCCTGCACATTCGGATTCAGGTGCACCGGATAGACAATCTCTACGTCACCGCGCCCGGCGAGTTCCTTCAGCGCGGTGCAGATCCTCACCAGCGGCTCACCAAAATTCTCACGGCGGTGGGCGGTGACCAGGACCAGCCGTTGGCTCCGCGGGCCGATCTGAAGACGCTTCTGCAGTTGGAGCACCTCCTCCGGCTCAGGTTGGTTGGCGACAATCTGAAGTGCATCGATGACCGGATTGCCGGTGACGACGATCGACGCATCCGGTACGCCTTCGCGCAGGAGATTCTGGCGCGCCCACTCCGTGGGCGCGAAATGCAGGTCGGCGCTGACCCCCGCTACACGGCGGTTGATCTCCTCTGGGAAGGGCTGCCACTTGTCATGGGTGCGCAAACCGGCTTCGACATGCCCAATGCGGAGGCGGCGGTAATAGGCCAGCAAGGCGGTGACCGCGACCGTGGTCGTATCCCCCTGCAGCAGGACCCAATCCGGTTTGACCTGCTCCAATACCGGATCCAGGTTCTTAAAAATGGCGGCACCCAGCTCTGCCAGGGACTGATCCTCACGCATCAGGTCAAGGTCGACATCCGGCCGGATGGCGAAGAGGTCGAGCACCTGGTCGAGCATCTCCCGGTGTTGGGCAGTGGTGCACACCCGCGATTCGATCCCCGGTGTTCGCCCAAGGGCCATTATTACGGGTGCCATTTTCACAGCTTCCGGACGAGTGCCGAAGACAGACAGAATGCGCAAGGGTGTCATCTCGTCCCCATCAGATCGTTGGCGGGGTCGTCCCCTTTGGGGTTCACACCCAAACGGAACACCTTGAATCCAGCTGCTGCCCAGTCCTCCCCGACCCAGCCGTTGACACAATCCATGAGGATTCGGGCAGTCGTCATGCGGATGAGCTGGTGCGGCTTCAGCTCGCGCAAAGAGCGATGATTGACCAGCAGGAACACCACTTCGGCGTCGGCTACGGCCGCTTCAAGGGTGGGAACCGCGGTAACCCCTTTTAGATCAATTTCCGTTTTGAACGGTTCATAGGCTTTCACTATCGCCCCCTCGTTCTGGAGCAATCGTGCGATTTCCACTGCCGGGCTCTCCCGCAGGTCGTCCACTTCGGGCTTGTACGAGAGACCGAGGACAGCGATGCGCCGATCTTGCAGGGAACCGAGGGCCTTGCTGGCCAGGTTGAGCACATAGTGCGGCTGGTCATCGTTGACCCGCCGCGCGGCATAGATCAGGCAGGTGAGCTCAGGCGCGGCCTCGACCAAGAACCATGGATCCACACTGATGCAGTGCCCGCCGACTCCTGGGCCGGGGTTGAGGATTTTGACCCGCGGGTGTAAATTGGCGATCCGAATCGCCTCCCACACATCGACCCGGAAATGCCCGGCCAGCCTGGAAAACTCATTGGCGATGGCGATGTTGATGTCCCGGTAGGTATTCTCCATCAGTTTGACCATCTCAGCTGTGGTGGCGTCGGTCTGGACGATCTCCCCCTTGACGAAAGCCGCATACAGGTCCCTCCCGGCTGCAGCAGATTCTGGCGTTACCCCACCGATGACCCGGGCGTTTTCGACGAGCTCGCGCAGGATCTGTCCTGGCAGGACCCTCTCCGGCGAATAGGCCAGCAGGAAGTCCTTTCCGGCTTTCAAAGCGGACTTTTCCAGGATAGGGGCGAGCAGGTCGATGGTTGTGCGCGGCGGCGAGGTGGACTCGAGCACCACCAGGTTCCCCTTGCGCAAGTGCGGGACGATGGCCTCCGTGGCAGAGGTCACGGCGCGCATGTCGGCCAGCTTGTACTTCTGGCCATTGTACTCTCCAAAGTGATCTTCATAAAAAGGAGTGGGAACCGCAATAATGAATGCATCCGCTTCTTCAGGCGTCTCGCTGACACGCAAATTGCCATTCCGCAATGCGGCTTCAACCGCTTCGCGCAGACCCGGCTCATGGATATGGATCCTGCCTTCGCGCAGCGTGGCAAGCACGTGCGGGTTGACATCCACCCCGACGACCTGGATTCCATGGGTGGCGAAGGTGCTGGCGGTTGGCAGGCCGATGTAGCCGAGGCCGAGGACACAAATCTTTTTTATTATCACGGTGTCTCCCTGATCGAGGCTCTCTGGATCGCAATTGGGTGCACGGGTTGAATTCTAACCTAAAACCTCTGCCCCGTAAAACCATGACCCCCTGAGCCTCGTATGTCTTTAGTGGAAAAAGGAGCGCCAATCGGATGTATAATGACTTCGGCGTCTCCGGAAAGGAACAGCCATGGATTTTCTGCTCAACCCCAACGTTGCATATCTTTTACTGGTCTTCGGTACGATCACCCTGATGATGGCGCTCCTCACTCCAGGCACCTTCCTCCTGGAAGGAGCCGCGCTGCTCCTTCTGGCAGGTGCAGGCTATGCGCTCTACCACCTCGGTTTCAACCTATGGGCCTTGATCGTGCTCGTGGTGAGCCTGGCCCCATTCGTCTACGCACTCCGGACACCCAAATGGCGGATTTTCCTGGCAGTGAGCCTACTGTGCTTCATTATTGGATCGGTCTATCTGTTCCCTTCGACCAGCTTGATCCCGGCGGTCAACCCGATCGTAGCAGTAGTGGTTTCGATACTGGCGGTCGGTTTTGTATGGTTTGTAACCGGCAAAGTGCTCTTGGCGCAACAGGCCCGTCCGCTTCAGGACCTGAGGACGTTAATCGGCAGGACTGGCCAGGCCAAGACCCAGATCCAGCAGGAAGGAGCAGTCCAGGTTGCGGGAGAGCTATGGAGCGCCCGGAGCGAAAAACCCATCACGGCAGGCAGCCGGGTGCGAGTGGTCAGCCGTGAGGGATTTACCCTGGTCGTCGAGCGCGATGACCAGTCGAAAAAGTAATCAGTCCCCGTTCCAATTAGGAGGAACCTATGTCTGGAGTTTCTACAACCTTACTGTGCGCCGTCGCCTTCATTGTAGTGGTGGTGGTGGTCTTCTTGATCAGTGCCATTCGGATTGTCAACGAATACCAGCGCCTGGTCGTATTCCGGCTGGGACGCTGCATCGGCACCAAAGGGCCAGGCCTGGTCCTGCTCATACCGGTGATCGACCGCGCCGTCAAGGTCGACCTGCGCGAACAGGTGCGTGAAGTCCCGCATCAGGTGTCCATCACCAAGGATAATGCCCCCATCTCAATTGACTTCCTGTGGTACTACAAGGTGATGGATCCGACCCTCAGCGTGGTGGGGGTGGGCAATTTTGAAATGTCAGCCGCCGGGATGGCAACCACTACCCTGCGTTCCGTGATCGGCGGTATCCCGCTCGATGAAGTGCTGTCTCAACGGGAGCATATTAACGAAACCCTGCGCACCAAGCTCGATGAAGTGACCGAGCGCTGGGGTGTCAAAGTGACCAACGTAGAAATCCGCGAGATCATCCCGCCCAAGGATGTTCAGGACGCCATGAACAAGCAGATGTCCGCGGAGCGCATCCGCCGTGCTGTGGTCACCGAATCCATGGGCACCCGCGAGGCCGCCATCAACGTAGCCGAGGGCAATAAACAGGCCGCCATTTTACAGGCCGAGGGGTCCAAGCAGGCTGCCATCCTGGAGGCCGAAGGTCAGAAGCAGGCCCAGGTCCTGAAGGCCGAAGGGTTCTCGGTCGCACTCGAGAAGATCTTTGCAGCCGCCAAGACGATTGACCAGAAGACCATGACACTGCAATACTTCGAAACGCTCAAGTCTCTCGGTCTCGGCGCCTCCACCAAATTCATCTTCCCGATGGAATTCACCAGTATGATCGAGAATTTCGTCAAAGGGAAGGATTAGATCAAGGTTCGGATCAATCCCTTCTAGGTAATTGGAGGCCTCCCGCGAGGGGAATTCGCGGGAGGCTTATCAAAAAAAGATGGACTACCCCATCCTGTCAGCCTCCCTGCGTGACCTCGGCAGCCTGCGCCGAGTGGAGCAAGCCTGCTTCCCGAAGGATGCCTGGCCTTTGCTCGACCTGATCGCCGTGCTGACCTGGCCGGATGTGGTCCGATTGAAAGCCGTGTCGCCTGACAACCAGATGATCGGCTTCATCGTCGGGAACCCGCGCCCGTCCGAGAAGACGGCCTGGATCGCCACCCTAGGCGTCCTTCCGGAATATCAGCGCCGCGGCATCGGCCGGGCCCTGCTGCGAGCCTGCGAGGCCCAGCTGATCGAGGAGCGGTTGAGATTGTGCGTACGCACCTCCAACGCGTCCGCCATCCATCTTTATCAGCAAGAAGGATATCTGGAGATCGATACCTGGTCGAAGTATTACAACGATCAGGAAAATGCACTGGTGATGGAGAAAATACGCTAGGTGCATTGGCGACAGGATCCCCCTGACAGGGTTATAATCCAATCCATGGCTCCTGAAAAACTTCAACCCCCAATCTGGGTTGCCACGCCCATCTCCCTGCAGCAGGCCGCCGAAGTCCTCGCCCGTCAGCAGCGCCTGGCCGTGGATACGGAGTCCAACAGCCTGCATGCCTACCGCGAACAGGTCTGCCTGATCCAATTCTCTACCGCCCAAGCCGATTTTCTCGTTGACCCCTTGGCTTTGGACGATCTGTCACCCCTCACCCCCATCTTTGCAAACCCCCGGATCGAAAAAGTATTCCACGCGGTTGAATATGACCTCATTTGTTTGAAGCGGGATTTCAACATCACCGTGACCAATCTCTTTGACACCATGCAGGCAGCCCGGATCCTGGGGTACAAACAGGTCGGTCTGGATGGCATGCTCGCCTTGAAGCTGGGCGTCAAGGTCGACAAACGCTACCAAAAGGCAGATTGGGCCCGTCGACCGCTGACCTCCGATTTGCTCAATTACGCCCGGCTGGACACCCATTTCCTCCTGCAGCTGCGGGACATCCTTCAACCCGAATTGGAAGCCAGGGGGCGCTGGGCGCTGGCGAGCGAGGAGTTCATCCGGCTTTCTCATGGAAACGGATACAACAAAACAGAAATTCCTGCCTGGCAGCACATCTGCGGCGCACAGAACTACAATGACCGTCAGCTGGTGATTCTGCAGGAACTCTGCGCCTGGCGGGATAGCCAGGCCCAGCACATGAACCGGCCTCCATTCAAAGTCATCGACGACAAGCGTCTGGCAGCTATCGCCCAGGCGGTCCCCAAGACGCAGGATGATCTGAGAGCCCTCGGCCTGACGACAAAACAACTTGAGATGTACGGCCATGACTTTCTTGAAGTCGTGGCGAAAAGTCAGCATGCCAATCCGCTGCGCCGGTTACGTACGCCCCGCCCCAATCAAGCCTATTTGAATCGATTGGAAGTCTTAAGCGAATGGCGCAAGCTGACCGCCGCGAAGATGGGTGTGGAATCGGATATCGTGTTACCGAAGTCCTTCATGCATGCCATTGCTGAAGGTAATCCGCACAACCTAAAGGACCTGGCTGCGTTTCTTCCGGATTCCCCCTGGCGGCTGGGGACGTATGGTACCGAGTTGCTCAAGGTTCTGGCGGTAACGCCACCCAAGACGCGCTGACCAGGGCGGAAGCTGCTCGCCAGCAGAGAAAGTCGGCATGCGCATTCATTTTAATGGTGCTGCTCAAACCGTTACTGGCTCACAATATCTGCTCGAGATCAACGGTTCACGACTGTTGATGGAATGCGGCCTTTTCCAGGGCCACCGCGACGAGACCTACGAACGCAACCGCACCTTTCGCTTCGATCCACACCGCATTGATGCGGTTCTGCTCTCGCATGCCCATATCGATCACAGCGGCAACCTCCCCCACCTGGTCAAGCAGGGTTATCAAGGACCGATTTACGCCACCTCTGCAACAGCGGACCTGACGGACATCATGTTGCGGGATTCGGGGCACATCCAGGAAGCAGACGCCGCCTTCATCAACAAAAAACATCTTCAGGGGGTGGAGGCTCCCGCAGAACCCCTCTATACCCTGGCGGATGCCGAACAGGTCGCCCAGCACTTCCAACCAACCGGCTATAACCAGAAGTTCGAAGTCGTCCCTGGGGTAAACGCCGAATTCATCGAGGCTGGACATATTCTTGGTTCTGCCGCGATCCGTCTTGAAATACAAGAAAAGGGCAGCTGGACCAGTCTGTGGTTCTCCGGGGATATCGGGCGGGATGACATGCCGATCCTGCGCGATCCGGTCCTCCCACACGACGCAGATTATCTCATGATGGAATGTACCTATGGAGACAAGCCCCACGGTGATCCCATGGATGCCCACCGGGAATTTCATGAAGCGGTCCTGCGGACGATCGGCCGGGGCGGCAAGGTCATCATTCCAGCCTTTGCGGTCGGGCGCACCCAGGAATTGGTCTACAGCCTGAACCTGCTGGTGAGTTCAGGACAGCTGAAGCATATCCCGGTCTACGTGGACAGCCCCCTGGCAGTCCACGCCTCCGAAATCTTCGCAAAGCATCCTGAGTGTTATGATGCCGAGACGCTAGACTTCATCCAGCGCGGTCAACACCCGGCACTTACCTTCACTGGATTGAAGTACGTCCAGTCGGTGGAAGAGTCAAAAGCCTTGAACGGCCAGGAAGGACCGATGATCATCATCTCCGCCTCCGGCATGGCCGAAACAGGACGCATCTTGCACCATTTGAAGAACAATATCGAGGATGCTAAAAATGCAATCCTGATCGTCGGCTGGCAGGCGCCTGACACCCTCGGGCGCCGACTAGCCGAGCGCGAGAAGACCGTTCGGATCTTCGGCGAGAGCTACACCCGCCGGGCCGAAGTGGTCACGATTGGCGGCCTCTCAGCACACGCCGGACAGGAGATGCTCACCAGGTATGCGCTGGCTCTCAAAGGAAGGGTCAAACAGGTCATTCTGGTTCACGGCGAGGCGAAGGCCGCGACCGCCCTCCGGGCGCAGCTTCAGGCGTACGGCCTCGAGCGGACGATCTATCCCGAGCTGTACGCAACCCTGGATATTTAAGATATAATACGCCCCGCCAGTGCACCAAGGGCTGGCAAACCGGAGAGGTGCCAGAGCGGTTGAATGGGACGGTCTCGAAAACCGTTGTGGCCCTTGTGGCCACCGTGGGTTCGAATCCCACCCTCTCCGCAGAGTGTAAAATCCTGCGAGCCTTCTATTCAGTCCAGTCTGCTACCGGCCTCAACGAGCGAAAGTATGTCCTACTTTCGCTCGTTGAGTTTGTCAGGCATGGTCAAGGGGTTCGCGAAGACATCCCCCACCTCGTCACGAGTTGCACGCTGAACCCGAGATGAGGCAGGCAATAAATAATCTATCCATCAAACAATTCCTACAGCAATGGCGTACCCCGAAGTAACCTTCCGTCCGGTGTTCTTACCCGTGAAATAGCGCGCATACAGGTCCGTTCCAGGGACAGGACGTACCTGGCTGAAGCCGCGCGAGACCAGGAAGGGCTCGATCTGTCCCTGCTCGATCTTGAAGCTGCGTACCTCCTGGGCAAGGCTTCTCAGGAGGAAGACAACCAGGATCACAACGTCCCTCTTCGGCAGCGGTGCAGGCTGTTCACACAGATAATCAAACACGATGGCGCTGCCGGGGGCTGAATGGCGGGCCACAAAGGCCAGGGTGGTATCTACCGAGGCTGCGTCCAGGTACATGGTCACCCCTTCCCAGATGAACAGGGTCTTCAGCCAGCCAGAGTAGCCACATTCTGGCAGACGGGCTGCGAGGGTCTCGTGGGTGAAATCGATGGGGACAAAGGTCACATAGCCCGGCAGGCCGCCCGGCCCCAGGATGCGTCCCAGCTTCTTCACCTTAGCTTGCTGGGTGGCAGGGTGGTCCACTTCGAAGACTTTGATCCCCTCTTTCAACCGGTCGAAGCGATAGGCGCGCGAATCGAAGCCGGCACCCAGGATCACCAGCTGCTGCATTCCCTGGTCCAGGGCCTCAGCCAGTAGGTCATCCATAAAACGGCAGCGGCCGACAATGAAGCCGAGATCACCCGCCGCGCGGCTCCGGGCGTAACGGGTAGCGGTCAGGCGCTTCATGAAAGCATACAACCAAGTGGGAATAAATTTCCGCGCCATGGGGTCGCTGCAGATGCGCTCATCGGCCGGCTTTTCCATTTCGAGGGCACGCATAGCGGCAGTGCCCATGGCGGTCAGGCTGGACTGGTTTTGGCGCATCTTTTACCCCTATCGGCCATGGTCCTTTACTGCCAGGATCTTCACTCAAAGGTCTGGGCTTTGAACATGTCCTTCGGGGTCGGGGGATGTCCCATAAGTGACGGTTCCAGCGCTCCCATCCACCGTGATGATCTGGCCACTCCGGATGCGGCGGGTTGCTACCGCCGTACCCAGCACGGCCGGAATCCCGTATTCGCGGGCCACGATAGAACTGTGGCTCAATGGACCCCCGATATCCGTGACGATGGCAGATGCCATGGCGAAGAGCGGTGTCCAGGCGGGTGTGGTGATCGGAGCCACCAGCACATCACCCGCACGCATCTGGTTGAAGTCCTCCGGGCCGAGCAGGACCCGCGCGGGCGCGGTCACCTTGCCCTGGCTGGAACCGAATCCTTTGATCACATTCTGGTCATCGCCGGGTCCGCCGCTGGTGAGTTTTTCAACATCCAGTCCGATGTATTTTGAGCCGACAGGCAGGATCACCGGTGGGGATAGACGTTGCTCGGCTTTCCAGACCGCCCGACGATGGCGGACTGCCTCCTTCATGGACGACAAGGACTGACCCTGGTCGAGAACGCCCGCCGCCTGATCGACCTCTTTCTCATACAACCAGAATACATCCTCCGGCTGCTCCACCGCGCCCGCCAGGACCAGCCTGCGTCCAAATTCATGTACCATCTGCCTGAGCCGCGGATAACCCAACCCCAAATCGGACAGCCCATCCTCACGCAGAGGGGCATATCTCTGGGCGCTTTGCAGCTGCTTGCGGAAGATCCACAGCTTCGGACCGTGCAGTCTCCTGAGCATCATTTGGGTGGCCTGTTCCCGTCGTTCGGCGATGGCCTGCATGCGGGTGTAAGGGCTGCCGACCTTACCCAACAGATACATCCGGAGGGTCTCCAGCAAGGGGGAGGGATCATCGGCGGAGACAGATTTTGAAAAATCCAGATCATACGTGAAATGGCCATACTTTGCCAGATGGTCCTGGAAGCGGCGCTGCCACTCGCCCCATGCCCCAGGATTCAAGCCGACCGGCACATGGGCGCTTTTCATTTCAGCCGCCAACTCGGCAGCCGGTGTTGCGATCAGGTGCGAAGCCAGCCCATCGCAGGTTTGCGCCCACTCCGCCAGGTCGTGAAGCGCTAGCTCGGCCTGGATCGGCAGGGATTTAAATCCCATCACAAATACCGGCGCATCCGGATCTCCCTTTTTCTTGATCAGTCGGTCGTAGACCTGAGTGAACATGGTCTCACTGCCTATCGCGGTGGCCACAGGCCCGGTCTGCAGGACCGTGTACATTTGCATCGTCTCGCCGGTCAGATCCCGTATGCCCTGGAGCAGCTCCACCGCGGTGTTGTCTTCCAACGGCTTTATTTGCCAGCGCTGGATCACCTCGCTGTAATGATGGTGTGCCTGCTGCCAGCGTGGTTCCGATTGTTTAAATATCCAATTTAATTTAAAAATCATCCCTACGGACATTCGCACCGTCGCCCATCGGCCGAAATTCAAATTCATATACCCATAATCATTGATCGTCTCGAACAACCGGGTCTTAAACTTCCATTCCTTTACACCCACCATCCAGGAAAACAATCGGCGCGTGGCCTCGTCGATGATCGGCCCTGCCAGCGAGGCAAACAAAGGGGTGAGCGGCTCGGGAAGCTGTTCAATGATGCTGGCCCGGATATATTTTCCATGGGGCTCGGGCAGTTTCCATTGGGTTGGTGGTGAGGCCTGCGGCTCGGGAAGAGCCGTGATCGGACGCGCCTGAACGATGGCGAACTTCCCCCCCTCCAGCACCCATTCGATATCCATCGGCGCTTCGTAGAGCGCCTCGATCTGCACTCCGTAGCGTATCAGCTCGGCCACCTGGCTGTCACTCAGGACGGGAGTGTTCTTCTTAGAATCGGGGACGGGTTGCTCCCACGTGCCCGTTTCCGTCCGGACAGTCATGACCTGCTTCGAGGCCGTTTCGCACCGGAGCGTGCGTCCCGTGGGTTTGTCAGCCACGATTATATCGGGAGTGACCACCCCTGAGACCACCGCTTCCCCCAGTCCCCAGGCGGCGTTGATGATAGCCTCTTCGCGCCTGCCGTTCAGCGGGTTAGCGGTAAATAGCACTCCGGCCGCCTCGGCAGGAACCAACAGCTGCACCACCACGGCCAGGGCTACGTTTTCGGGGGTGATCTTCTGGCGAATGCGGTATGCGATCGCGCGCCCGGTCCACAGCGAGGCCCAGCATTTCTGGACGGCATTCAGCACAGCCGCCTTACCGCAGATGTTGAGGTAGGTTTCCTGCTGGCCGGCAAAAGAGGCCTCGGGCAGGTCCTCGGCTGTCGCCGAGGAACGAACCGCCACGGCCGGGTCCCGTCCTGGGAGGGCAGCGTAGGCCTGAAAGATAGACCCCCCCAGCTCGGCGGGGATGGTTGCCCGGGTAAAGGCGGCGCGGATGGCCTGCGAGGCCGCTTCGAAAGTGTCTGGCTTGGCCGCGTCAATTGTTCCCAGGGCTACCAGAATGTCTTTCTGAAGATCATTTTTGGCGATAAAGCGGCGATAGGCCTCGGTCGTCACGTGGAAACCGCCTGGCACCGGCAGCCCGGCCCGGGAAAGTTTGGCGAGTGACATGCCCTTCCCCCCCACGGCTTCAAGTGTGGCTCCAGGATCGGAGAGAGGAAGTATGAGCGGTGACATGATTGCCTCCATCCTTTTGAAATTCATTCTGGTGAGCTTAGCGGATCACCAAGTTCCTAAGGTTTTATCCCGTGCATGAATATCTCCAGTGCGTCTGCCAGCATATCCTGGGGGGTTCCGGTAGGCCTGGTGGTATAAACCAGCACTTCTACCATCGAGATCAGGAGCCGTACAGTCAGCCGGGTATTGACCGGTCGGAAGACACCCTCCTGCACGCCTTGCTCCAGAATGCCGCGCAACAAATCCTGGTAGGCATACCGTTTCTTCAGGATGCGACGTTGACCAACCTGCTCCAGATGTGAGGCGTGCAAAGAAATTTCCCGGTTGAAATCTTTATTTTTAATCAGAAACTCCAGATGGGTTTCAAGGATTTTCGTAAGTTTTTCTTGCGCCGGGATGGCCTGGACCGCGATGTCCTCAGCATGTTCCTGCAATATTCCCAGCTCTTCCTCGAAGATGAAAAGCAAGACATGGTCCTTGGTCGGAAAGTAATCGTATAACGTGGACTTTCCTACTCCGGCAGCCTGTGCAATTTCTTGCATGGAGGTGGCAGCAAATCCCTGCTTGAAAATCAGGGTCACCGAGGACCGGAATATTTCATGGCGGCGGCGATATATTTCCTCTTCCGTCAGCGGTATTCCTTTTGGCATATTCGTGGATACCTTTCGAGAAAGTGCTCTAGAGGTCTCTCAATAGCGACTTTTGGTCGCTACTAATATACGCCCGTCTCCGTAAGGCGTCAAGAGCGACTATTGGTCGCTATTAGACCGATGGGATGCTCCGGTATTTAGTATTCCCTTCCCAACCGAACAGACAGGCACGCCTGTTCGCGAGCAGGTTGAAGGGTCCGCAAGACGCTGATTTTAAACAGGGGTATAGTAGAATCGGGTGAGATGGACGGGTAAAAAAAGTGTCCAGCATCTCTCCATTCGCAAATATCCTAGATATATCTCCCTGTGGTAAGATAGATAGAAAAAGAACATGAAAATCCATCTCGCCCTTGCCCAAATCAACACCACGCTTGGAAACATCCAGGCGAACCTGGCGAAACATCTGGCCCTGATCAAGGAGGCTCAGCAGCAGGGTGCTGATCTGGTCATTTTTCCAGAGCTGTCCCTGACCGGTTACGTCCTACAGGACCTCGTATCGGTGATGGCGTGCCGTCCGCAGGCTGATGATCCGGTCTTTCGCCCCCTGCTCGAAGCCAGCCGCAAGATCGACCTGGTCGTCGGCTTCGTAGACGAGGATGCCCGGCACCGTTTCTATATCGCCTTGGCTTATCTTTCCCAAGGCCAAGTCCTGCATGTCCATCACAAGGTCTACTTACCCACCTACGGTCTCTTCGACGAGCGCCGTTTTTTTGCTCCGGGCGATCACGTTCAGGCTTTCGACACACGCTTCGGTCGGTTAGGCATCCTCATCTGTGAAGATTTCTGGCATGTCTCTCCTCCTTATCTGCTTTGGCAAGACGGCGCTGACTTGCTGTTGTTTTCATCCGCTTCGCCGGGCCGCGGGCTGAACCACAGCTCGCAACTGGTCTCGTCCGCCTGGGTGGAGCATATCAACCGGGCCTACGCCAGCTTGTTCACAGTTTTTATCGCCCATTCCAACCGGAGCGGGTTCGAAGACGGGTTGAATTTCTGGGGCGGTTCGACCGTGTACGATCCCAACGGGAAACTGGTCGTGCAGGCTCCCTATTTCGAAGAATCCCTGACCACGGCCGAGGTCGACCTGGACCAGCTGCAGCACACGCGTGCCCGCCTGCCTCTGCTGCGCGACGAGCGACCCGAACTGGTGGAACGCGAACTGCAAAGGATCCTCCATGGAGATTGACCTATCCATCGACACCGATCTGGTCTGCAACATCCTGACCAAGTTCATCCACAGCGAAATCACCCGCTTTGGATTTTCGCGGGCGGTGGTCAACCTGTCCGGGGGGATCGACTCGGCGGTTTCTTGTGCCCTGGCGGTCAGGGCGCTCGGTGCACAGAATGTGCTAGCCATCCGGTTGCCCTACAAGAATTCCTCCCCCGACTCCCTTGAACATGCCCAGCTGCTGATCGATCAGTTCGGCTGCCCGTCGGTGACCATCCCGATCACCGAGATGGTTGACCCGTTCATCGAACGTTTCCCGGACATGGGTCAGGTCCGCGCTGGGAACATCATGGCACGCGCCCGCATGATCGTAGCTTACGACCAGTCGGAAGCTTTCAAGGGCTTGGTCATCGGCACGAGCAACAAGACCGAGATCCTGCTCGGTTACACGACCTTGTATGGCGATGCGGCGTGCGGATTAAACCCGATCGGCGACCTGTACAAGACCCAGTTGAGACAACTGGCCGAGGCGCTCGCCCTGCCGCAGGCGATCATTGCAAAGCCTCCCACCGCGGACCTGTGGGCCGGTCAGACCGATGAAGGTGAACTTGGTTTTACCTACGAATCCGTAGATCGGCTACTCTACTTGCTGGTCGATCAGCGCGCCCGTCCCCAGGAGTGTGTCGAAGCGGGGTTCGACGAAAAATACGTCCGGGGCGTCGTCGAACGGGTCCGCAGGAACCAGTACAAGCGCATCCTCCCCCCCATTGCAAAGCTCAGCAGCCGCACCGTTGGGGTCGACTTTCTCTACCTTCGAGATTGGGGAACCTGATCCAGGTACCTTCCTTTTATTTGTAACCTTTCATGCCGATTCACCTTCCCCCTGCGCTCAAACAACGTCGTTTCTTTCTTTTGTGGGCCGGCCTGCTCATCTCCCTGGCCGGTTCGCAAATGCAGATTGCGGCCATATTTTGGCACATCCGGGTGCTGACCGGTGTTCCGAACCCGCTGGCCCTGGGGGGTATCGGACTGGCCCGCATTCTGCCGGTCCTGGTCTTTTCTCTGATCGGAGGGCCGATCGCGGATGTATTCAACCGTCGGACCGTCTTATTCATCACGCAAAGCATATCGACGTTGATCGCACTGGTCCTAGCGATCCTGACCTTCAGGGGGCAGATCGTCCTCTGGCACATCTATGCCTTGACGGCCTTGCAGGCGGCCGCAAGTTCTTTTGACCTGCCAGCCCGCCAGGCGATGGTGCCGAATCTGGTGCCAACCGAAGATCTCGCCAATGCGTTCAGCATGACCTCCATCGCCTCCAATACCGGGTCGGTGGTGGGGCCCCTGCTCGGCGGCGTGGTCATCGCTACCCTGGGTTTAGGCTTCACCTATCTCTTCAACGCCATCTCCTTCCTGGCCGTGATCCTGGCCTTGATCGCGATCGGCCCCGTCGCCCAGGGCACCCGGTCCTCGACGGGGGTCAATCTCTCCTCGATCCGCGACGGGATTCAATTCATCCTCTCCCGACCGATGATCCTTTCGACCATGCTGCTTGACTTTGTGGCCACCTTCTTCGCCTCGGCCAACACCATGATGCCGATCGTCGCCCGGGATATTCTCAAAGTAGGTGAAGTCGGATATGGAGTTCTGTCATCCGCACAATCGATCGGTTCGGTTCTGGCTGCCTTGATCATTTCACAACTCCACACCATCCGACGCCAGGGGCCGCTGTTCTTGTGGGCGGTGGTTGTTTTTGGTGTGGCGACGGTTGTATTCGGAATATCCCATGTCTTTCTGCTGGCCTTCCTGGCCCTGATCCTGATGGGAGCCGCGGATGCGGTTAGCACCATCATTCGCAACACCATCCGCCAGATGCAGACCCCCGATCACCTGCGCGGCCGGATGACAAGCGTCAACCAGATTTTCTTCCAGGGCGGGCCCCAGCTTGGTGAAGTGGAGGCAGGCATCGTGGCCCAGCTCTTCGGCGTCCCCTTTGCAATCATCAGCGGCGGGATCGGCTGCATCCTGGGCATGCTGCTGATCTCCCTCAAGTGGCCGCAGCTGCGCACCTTCGACCGAGACGAGCCAGCTCCAGCAAGCAGCCCGGTCGTCAATTAAAACCTACGCTTTCCCGACTCTTGCTCTACAGTTTTGCAAAGAAGTTGACTTTACGGTCGATTCGCACTATACTCATCCTAGGGTACCCGCTTATGCGAGTCTCAATCACAAAATCCAAATCAGTTCCATGAAAGGCACGCAATCCTATCGCGTGCCTTTCGCTATCTTCACAAGGAGATGTGCAATGGACTCTGGAATGATTGGCAAGATCGAGAAGGCCAAACGGTATGCCCAGGAACGAAACCGCTTCCATTTTAAAAACTTTACGGTTAGTATCGATGGCGAAAACAATTCCCATACAGTTCATTTCGAAGACAATCAATGGACTTGTGACTGCGATTACTTCCACGCCCGCAAGATCTGCACGCATACCATGGCCCTCGAAGAAGTGCTCAAGGGCATGATCCCCACACCGCAGCAAGCCTGAGGTCCGATTTAAGACAAACCATGACATCCGGGGCCTGTAAGGTCCCGGATGTCCTTTTTTCAGGTACAATTCGTGTCTATGAAAAAGTCCCTTTCCCGTCGTGAATTTCTCAAACTCGGCGGTTTGGCACTGGCTGGCCTGGCTTTTACTCCTTTTTATCCGGAGATCACAGAATTCGAGGACATCGACATGGTACGGGTGGCGACCAAGCAGGTGAGCGTTTACCAGGAGCTCTCCGGTAAAAGCCCGATCGTCGCCACCTGGTACCAGGATGACCTCGTGCACGTCTACGACCTGGTGGATACCCACACCCTGGTGAGCCCATACATTAACCCGCGCTGGTACCGCGTGTGGGGCGGGTATATGAACCAAGCGCGTCTGCAAAAGGTGAAGTTCCAGTACAACGATCCCCTGACCACCGTCCCCGAGGCGGGCCTGATCGGCGAAGTGACCGTGCCTTACGCTCAGGCCTATATCTATGACAAATGGAACGGCTGGCAGACCACATACCGCCTCTATTACACTACGGTGCATTGGTTCACCGGCATCGAAGCCGGCCCGGACGGCCAGCCCTGGTACCGCATCCTCGACGAAGCCGACCGTAGCATCTACTACATCCCGGCCGTGCAGATGCGCCCCATTCCGCCCGATGAAATCACCCCCATTTCCCCTGACGTGCCCTTTGATAACAAACTCATCGACGTCAATCTGACGACCCAGACGCTCACCTGTAGCGAGTACGACCGGGTCGTGTTCCAGACCCAAATCTCGTCCGGTTGGGCTGGTCTGTCCATCAACGAGCCGACCACCACTCCCACGGGGCACTTCAACATTCAGGTCAAGATGCCCTCCAAGCACATGGGAGAAGCCAACCTGGCTGCCGGACTTGACGATTATGTCCTGCCGGGTGTCCCCTGGGACAGCTTCTTCACCGACAAGGGTCACGCCTTCCATGGAACTTACTGGCACGACAACTTCGGCGCCACGATGAGCCATGGCTGCGTCAATATGCGGTCCGAGGAAGCCAAGTGGCTCTTCCGCTGGAACCTGCCGCCGGCAAGCTTCGACGACATCAGCAAGCAGACTCACAGCAAGATCGGCTTCGGAACGCAGGTGGACATCCACTACTGATATGCCGCAGCTCACCTGGGCCTCAAAATCCCTTCCCGAACCCGAACCTGCCGACCTGAACCTGGAGGCGGTCATTTACCCCCAGGGTCAGGGTTATCCGGATGCCTCGCCTGACCACCATCTCTTCCTGGGGGACAACCTGCGGGTCATGGCCGCCCTGCTGCCGGAGTTTGCAGGGCGTCTCGCCCTTATTTACGCCGATCCGCCATTCTTCACCAACAAACGCTATCCGACCCGCGTCGGCCGGGGGGAGGATTCGCGCCGGCCTCAAGACTGGCAGCTGGCCGAAGGATATGCCGATGCCTGGGAGGACCTGGATGCCTACCTGGACTTCCTTTACCCACGCCTGGATCTCATGCGCCAGCTGCTTTCCCCGCACGGCACCTTCTACCTCCACCTGGACTGGCATGCGAGCGCGTACGCCCGCCTGCTGCTCGACGAACTCTTCGGTCGTGAGCACTTCCTCAACGAGATCGTCTGGGTCTACCATGGCCCCTCGCCGATCCGTCGAGCCTTTAACCGAAAACACGACACCATCCTGGTCTATACCAAGGGCGAGGCCTACACATTCAATGCAGATGCTGTGCGGGAGCCATACCACCCGAACACCGTAAAAACCTTCGAGTCATCGTTAAAGGCCGGGTTCGGCAAAGTTCCGGACCTGAAACGCGGCAAGGTCCCTGAGGATTGGTGGTACTTCCCGGTCGTGGCCCGACTGCACAACGAACGCACGGGTTACCCCACCCAAAAACCCGAAGCGTTACTGAAACGCATCGTCCTGGCTTCCTCGAATCCTGGCGACCTGGTGGCTGATTTTTTCTGCGGTTCCGGTACTCTGCCGCTAATCGCTGCCCAATTGGACCGGCATATTCTGGGCTGCGATCTCTCCTGGCGCGCCATCCACACGACACGTAACCGGCTACTCGAGCAAACCGGAGCGTTTACGATCCAAGTGGATGCAGCATCTCCCATTCCCGTAGCGAGTTCCTGCCCCACGTTTCGCAATACTGGGAAAGCCCTTTCCCTGAAAGACAGCCACACGATTGACTACTGGGAGGTTGATCCTGCCTGGGACGGGAAAACCTTCCGCAGCGCGCGGCAAGCCCGGCGCCCCAAGCGCTCCGATGAAATACCCTTGGAATTAAAACTGCCCGCTGAGACACAGAAGGTCTGCATTCGGGCAGTAACAATCGATGGGGAACAAATAACGAAGGTGGTTTAGGGGAGGTCCTGCTGCACCTGCCCCTTTTCACACATCCAAACGGTATCCCACCCCCCGAGCGGTTTTTAATAATTTCGGATGATCTGGATCAGCTTCGATGGCTCTTCGCAGCCACGAGATGTGCACGTCCAGGGTGCGCGTATCGTCGGTGTAGTTGGTCTCCCAGACCTGTGAAAAGAGCGTCTTCCGCTCAATGACCTCGCCGCGGTGATCGATCAGGGTTTTCAACAGGCGCACCAGACGAGGGGTCAGACGGGCCTGTTTTCCCAGACACCGGACCGTGCGCCGTTCCGTATCCAGTCGGATCGGCCCAGCATGGACGCTGTTCTTACCGTCACTCGGAAGTAAATGCTGGATGCGGTTGACCAATTTCTGCGCGGTGAAGGGTAAGGTCAGAACGACGTCTGCATCCACTCGGTCAAGATCGTGATCCGGGTCAAGAATGAGCAGGATCGGCAGGTTGACCATCTTCTCCCGCAAGGATTGGCATATCCGTTTCCCACTGGTTCGCAGAGTCGCCGCATTCACGACCACCACCGCCGGGTGGCGTTTACCTCCCAACCGCTTTAAGGCTTCATTGCCATTATAGACCGACTCGACGTCAAAGCCTTTGCTGCGTAAGGCGGGGACGAAAGCCGGGTGGTCTGCGTGCTTGCCTTCGATGACCAATAGCAATGCGTTATTCATGAGAAATTTCAAGTCTGGGATTCAAAAATTTATTCCTGATTATACACCAATCTTAAAAGGTGCGCACGCGTCTCGCACGCTGGAGATTCGGGGCGAGATCCGGCCCTTCCCTTGCTGGCTGCCATCTGGTAGAATACTGCCCCGGAACGTTGTACCCTTCGTTCCAGACTCACACTGCACAGAGTGCAGAAAACCATACGTAAGAAAGGGCTTGAATCATGAGAGTGCTTCTCGTCAAGGATGTTTATAAACTTGGCCGTGCAGGGGATGTGAAGAAAGTTGCCGATGGCTACGGCCGCAATTACCTGATCCCTCAAAATATGGCTGTCCTGGCGACCCCAGGCGCACTGAAGCAGGCGGACCGAATCCGTGCGAAGGCCGCCGAGGGCCGCGCCCTTCTGAATCAGGAGATGAGTGCGGTTGCAGATCAGCTCGCAAAAGTACAGATCAGTTTCGGCGCCCGCGCCGGTGAGACCGGTAAGCTCTATGGATCGATTACCTCACAGGATATCGTGGAGGTCATCCAGAAAAAAACGGGATACGCTTTAAAACGTCAGCAATTGGATATGCAGCCCCTGAGGACACTAGGCGAGCATACCGTCCGCGTCCGCCTGACGATGGACCTCATTCCCGAGATCAAGGTCAACGTATACCGGGAAGGCGAAGCCGAACCCAGTCTGCCAATTGAGCCGGAGACCGCACCGGAAGCGAAGGCCGCTAAGAGCGAGCCGGCCCCCGCACCGACCGAGCCGGCAGCCGAAGCCTAGTCGCAGATCAACATCACAAAACATCACCGGTCCGACGTGCAAGGGAACCGGTGATGTTTTTTTCCAGCCATGCCTGAGTCAATCGGCCAGCAACTAAAAAAAGCACGCCTTGCCCGTAACCTGACCATTGAGGAAGCGGTCGAGGCAACGCGCATCCGTGCTTACTACCTCGAAGCGATCGAGGATGATAATTTTGAGGTCTTGCCATCCCCGGTCCAGGCCCGCGGCTTCCTGCGTGCGTATGCGGATTATCTGGGCTGCTCGCTGGATGAGCTGATCGAGAAACAGGCTGGCTCCATTCCCGAGATGCTTCAACCACCTACCGCGAAAGAGGCCATCGCGCCGGGAACCCCCAACCCCCAGTCGATGGGCGAGCCGCCTGCCCCTTCCCAGCCGGCCAAGAAGAACATTGCGCCCACTGAACCGCCTGCTCCGCAGGTGGCGCATGAGCAGCCTCTGACCCTGCCGGTTGCGCCGCCTGATGAGGTCCAGCCCCCGCTTACCCAAGGGCCCTCGGAACGGACGGCCCGATCGCAAGTGATCTTTACTGCCATCGGCAGGGAGCTGCGCGATCGGCGCGAGAGCCTCAGCCTGACCCTGGAGGAGGTCGAACACCACATCCACGTCCGCAAGCACTCTCTTCAGGCATTGGAAGCGGGTGAATTTGACAAACTGCCCTCCTCCGTGCAGACGCGCGGCATGCTGAATAATTACGCCCGTTTCCTGGACATTGACGTGGAAGCGCTTCTGCTCCAATACGCGGACGGGCTGCAGGCCCAGCTGCTCGAACGCCAGCAGGCTCCTGCTAAGGGTCGCCAACCGACCGAGACGAAATCCAAATCCCGACTGCCCTTCAAGGTCAAGCTCCCGAGCTCGGTCTGGCGTTACTTCTCCACCGATGTCCTGGCTGGCGGGGGGCTGATCCTCTTCCTGCTGATATTCGCCATCTGGGGCACGAACCGGGTCATCAACCTGCGAGCCGTCCGGACACCCCTTCCAACCGCGCCCTCCATCTCAGATTTCTTGATCGCCTCCCCGGCAGTCCTGGGAACCTCCACGGCCACCTCCAGCCCCGTTCCCAGCGGACCTGCAGTGGGTGGTGGCGCCCCTGCAGCGGTCGTCATCCCGACCAACGGACCCGGACAGGTGCATATCGTTTTGGTCGCTTTGGAAAGCACCTGGGTGCGCGTCGTCGTCGATCAACGGACTATCTTTGAAGGCCGCATCACGTCCGGTACAGCCTACCCATACGATGGCGCGAACCAGATCGAGGTCCTGACCGGTAATGCAGCCGCGGTGGATATCGTCTACAATCAGAAGGATCTGGGGTCCTTGGGCGGCTTCGGTGAGGTCATTGACCGCATTTACACCGCCAATGCCGTCCTAACCCCCACCGGGACCTTCACACCCACCTTCACCCAGACCCCCGTGCCCTCCCCAACCCCCCGCACAACGCCCATACCCCTGGTCTCCCAGACAGCCACCGGGACACAGCCATGACGGGAATGGGAGCAGGCTTCCTGGTGCTAACCGACCACCAAGAAAGTTAACGATGCGCCAAAAGACATTCCACCTCACCTCCCTGGGTTGTGCCAAAAATTTGGTAGATTCGGACTCCATGGCCCAGATTCTGGAGCAGGCCGGTTACCACCAGATGAAAACACCGCAACAGGCAGCGGTGTTGATCGTTAATACCTGCGGCTTTATCGGTCCAGCCAAGGAGGAGTCTTACGGCGTTCTACGCGCACTGGCAGAAGCCAAACGCCCCGATCAGTTGCTAATCGCAGCTGGATGTCTGACCCAACGCTATGGTATGGAGGTTGCACGTCAAGTGCCGGGCGTGGACGGAGTGCTCGGAACGCGCCGCTGGATGGATATCGTTGAGGTCGTGAGTAAATTGCGCAGAGGTCTCCATCCGGAGCCGCTCTATCATCTGCCGGACACCCCTACCGTCGGCTCGGATGAAAAACATGTCCTGCGGGTCTCGATCGCCGGTGGCAGCGCCTACCTCAAGATCGCCGATGGCTGCCGCAGACCCTGCTCGTTTTGCGCCATTCCCCTGATCAAAGGCACTGCGGTCAGCCGTCCGATGGATACGATCGTGGCGGAAGCCCGCAACCTGCTCGGGCGGGGTGTGCGCGAACTCATCCTGATCGCCCAGGACACCACCGACTACGGCCATGATCTCGGCTTGAAGGATGGTCTGCCTACACTGCTGGAGAAGATCACCACCGAAGTTCCAGAGATGGACTGGATCCGGATCATGTACGCTTTCCCCGGGTATGTGACCGACCGGTTGATCGAGATCATGGCTACACGACATCAGGTCCTTCCTTACCTGGATATCCCCCTCCAGCACGCCCACCCCGATACCCTGCAGCGCATGCGCCGTCCAGCCAATATGGATTGGGTTCGTCGGACGATCGCCAAAATGCGCACGGCCCTTCCCGGATTGGCCATCCGCACCACATTCATCGTTGGCTATCCTGGCGAAACCGAGACGGAGTTCCAGGCATTGCTAGATTTTGTCGAGGAGATGCGTTTCGACCGGGTCGGAACCTTTCAGTTCTCCTTCGAACCGGGTACACCCTCCGAGCCGCTCGGGGATCCGGTGCCGGCGGAGGTCAAAGAAGAGCGCTACCAGCGCCTGATGAGCCTCCAGCAAAATATCTCCCTCCAGATCAACCAGTCCCAGGTGGGAAGGACGCTGGAGGTGTTGATTGAAGGGCACGACAAAGGTTTTTCAATCGGCCGCTCGTACCGGGACGCACCGGAAATCGACGGGCTGGTCCTCGCAGACGGCCAAGCGGACATCGGCGACATCCTCCCGGTGAAAATCACCGGGGCGATGGCCTACGACCTAACCGGCGCAGTCGCAGACCGGTGACCGTGCAGAGATCGTCCATGAGCAAGGCCTCGAGGTTCGCTCTTGTTCTGAGCCTGGCCGGAATCCTCGCTGCTTATCTCGTCACCACCCGGGTTTTCGAAGGCGTCCCCCATGTCGAAGACGAGATGGCCTATGTTTGGGAGGCGCGCGCCATTGCGGGTGGGCACCTGACCGTTCCGAGCCCCCCTGATCCGCAGAGCCTCATGGTCCCCTTCGTGGTCGACCTCCACGGGCAGCGCTTTGCAAAATATCCGCCTGGCTGGCCGGTCGTCCTGGCCTTAGGTGTTCTGGTAGGAATTCGGGCTTGGATCAATCCGCTCCTGGCTGGTTTGGGCATCTGGCTGACCTTCCGGTTGGGTCAAAAGATCTTCAACACCCGGACCGGCCTCCTAGCCGCCCTGCTCACCCTGACCTCCCCTCTTTTCCTGATCAACTCCGGCTCGCTGGACGCTCACCCCTGGTCGCTCTGCTTAAGCCTGGCATTCGTGCTGGCCTGGCTGGACACTTTCGACCTAGGCAGCCTGGAGGAACCCACCCGGGCCGGACGCATCCCTGCGGGCATGACCATCCTGGTTGCTGGTATCAGTCTGGGGTTGCTGGTGCTCTCCAGGCCCCTGACAGCCATCGGGGTCGGCTTGCCATTTTTCATAAACGGATTGGTCAGAGTGTGCCACGGCAGGCCGCAGGAGCGGTTGCGAGTCGTGGAAATTGGAGCCATCAGCCTGGTCGTCGGGTCCCTGCTTTTGGCCTGGCAGTTCGCAGTCACTGGGAATCCGTTCCTGGATCCGTATACTCTTTGGTGGAAGTTTGACCGCCTCGGTTTTGGACCCGGCATTGGGATCTATGCCGGTGGCTACACCCTGCTGCAGGGCCTTCGAAACGCGGCTATCATGTTATCGGAAACCGCCCGGGACCTGTTCGGCTGGGGCTTTTTCTCCTGGCTGTTCCTGCCGTTCGGCATCTGGGCGATCCGCCGGAAACGCACCGTCTGGCCGGTCGCCGCCATATTTTTCAGCTTGGTGGTCAGTTACCTGTTCTACTGGGCATGGGTCGGCCACTATGGACCAAGATACTATTATGAAGGACTGTACAGTCTAAGCCTGCTCAGCGCCGCCGGCATCTTCTGGCTGGCCGGCTGGACAAGATCCCAACTGCCGAAAAGTCCGCGTCTGGTCCTGACATTCCTCCTGTGTACAGCCTTGATCGGGTATAACCTGGTCGGCTACCTTCCCCAACGGCTGCGGGAGGTATACGGTACCTACGGCATCCACGCTTCCCAGATGGCTCCCTTCTTGATCGCCCAAGCGCGTTCTCTGACCCCCGCCCTGGTCTTCGTACACGTCCAAAAGATCTGGACCGAATACGCTGGGCTGCTGGATCTTGAAGATCCCTGGTTGACCTCCCCATTCATCTTCGCCTGGAGCATCAGCCCCTCAGCTGACCGCCTCACAGCCAGCCACTACCCGGAGCGGCGGATCATTTATTACTACCCGGATGAACCGGGCCAGCTCTACCTTTCCCCGCGCTGAAGCCCTGCTGGCGCCCTCGAACGGCTGGCCGGAGGCCGGGAGGCAGCGGGACCGCCTCACCCCGCCCCGGATTCGTAAACAGTCCTCCGTTTTTCATTAATCAGAGGACTGTCTGAAAGCGGCACAGGTGGCCAGGAGCTTCGTTCAACCTGGCTCAGTCCGCACCTGGACCTTGCTTTCGATTTAAGGGGTGGAAGTATCAGTCGGCGGCGGGGTCGCACCACCTGTCGGGGTCGCCGGCACAGGCGTGTGAGTCGGAGCCGGCGGGTGGCATTTGCGATCGGCAAAAGACTCCGTGGGCTGGGCGGTGGCGTTCTCCGGGCCACCGACGGCCTCCGCGGCTTTAAATTGCTGATCGGCACCGCAATAATTGCCCTTGACAAGCAACTGGTCACCGAGTTGGATCGTGGCCTGGGCCCAGCGGTGAGCCGCTGTTATGCAGGAGGAGTCCATCAGATCCGGCAGGGCGAGATACACCTGCTGAAAATAAGACTGGGCCTGTGTCCAGTCAATCTCCCAAAAAGTGGAGCCGGAGATATACAGGCGGGCGTATGTCCGCAGAGAATCGGCATACCCATCCAGCTGCCCAAAGCGCTCCGCCAGGGTCAGGTCGTAAATCCCACCCTCCAGGTTGATGTCCTGGCAGGGCTGGGCAAAGATCTGGGCGATGCCGCGCTGACGGAGAGCGATGTAATACATCCCATCAACTTGTGCGGCCTGGTAGGTGGGGTCCGCCTTGCGCAGCGAATCGAGGGTGCTGACCACGGTATCCCAGTCCTGGAAGCTCTGCGGTTTGGCGGCCAGAAGAGCCTGGACGTGGCTGAAAATCTGCGCGGCACCGCTCTGATCGGGGGTCGGCGAAGCGAGTGGCGAAGCGGTGAAGGCAGGGGTCGGCGAGCTCTTCAACTTGAGCAGCAACTGAGTATAGGCTGCCTGTGCGCCAGGGAAGTTCGGATTCTGGTTGATCACATATTGAAAGTGCTGTTGGGCAACATCATACTGACCAGCATTCATCGCCTGCATCCCCAGATCGAACTGGGCAGCAAGCTGCTGCGATAACAGGGTCCCCTGCGCATCGACCCGGACAATCCGTCCATTCATATACCCCCCGGCCAGGCCCAGAATGGCCAGCACAATGAAGCCCAGCACTCCAAACACCCAACCCCTCCCTTTGGCACCCTTTTTCGCGGCGGGCTGCTGGGCCTGGGTGGGCTGAGTTTCACGCATATCAGACATGGCGGCAATTATACCCTACGTTACAAGCGCAACAAAAGTCGCACGTCCGGCCAGATGATCGGGAGGGACAGGAGTCCTCCGGCAGCCATGCCCACCAAGGCGGTGACAAACGCTGGCCCGGGGAGATACAGAGCGAGAGCGTATGCGGCCAGGCCGCTCAAGACGGCCGCTCCGAGTCCACGAAAGAATGCGGACCAGGCCGTCACCTTGTGCTCCAGCCTGCGGTTGAGCCAGACGAGCATGATCAACGCCTCCACGGTCAGGGACAGCTCCGCAGCCGCGATGGCTGGGGCGCCAAGTCGGCGGAAGAAGACCACCACGGATATCCCGATGAGGAGATACAGCCCGATCCGGATCAGCGCGGAATAAAGAGGGTATATCGCTTCTCGGCGGGAATAGAACGCACGCGCCATGATCTCCTGCATGTTATATCCCGCCAGGGTGAGCAGGTAGACACGCGTGGTCCAGGTCAGCAAGGCCGTTCCAGCGGCGTCGAAATGAAAGGCGACCGCCACCAGGGGACGTATTCCGGCTGCCATAACGGCTGTCACGGGCAGAGACAAAACGATCACCACCCGGAAAGCCTTTTCAACCGTGGTCCGGAAGTCTGCCCAATTCCCCCTGGAGGCCAGCTCTGCCAGGGTTGGCAGGATGGCCGTGGCGATCGCCGTGCCGATCAGCGTCTCCGGGACCTGCATGATCATCCAGCCATAAGTCAGGGAAGTGATCGCCCCGACCTGGCCCAACCGCGAAGCAAGGTTGTCGCGGGCGATGAACATCAATTGGATCAGGAACATCGTCAGTAGGCGAGGCCCTAGCACGCGCAGCACTTCGATCACACCGGTATTGCGGATGTCGATGGCGGGGATCCAATGAAACTGGTACCGGATCAATCCGGGGATTTGAATCGCGAGGTGTAGCACTGCGCCGATGATCACGCCGTAGACCAGGCCCTGCACCCCGAATCCGAAAGCAGGCAGGGTCAGCGGCCCGATGGTATAGGGTGTGGTCGGGGAGAGCACCAGCACACCGAATATCTGACCGACGTTGTACAGGATAGGAGCCAGCGCAGGCAGGAAGAAGTGCTGGTTCGTCTGCAGGCCCGCAGTGACCAGCCCACTCAGGGAAAAAATGCAGGTTGCGATCAGGTTGAGCTGCATCAATTGCGCGATCAAACGCTGGCGGTCCGGGCTGAAGCCGGGCGCGATACCGATCTGGGAGCGCACAATCGGTCCGGCAAAGATGGCTATGACCACCGCTATGGTTATCGTCACCAGGAAGGCCAGGTTGCCGACCCGCGAGAAAAGATCCCACGCCACCCGGCGACCCTTGGCCGTCAGGTATTCGGACAGCACCGGGATGAGGGCCATGGACAACCCACCTCCCGAAATGAGCACGAAGAGCAGGTTCGGCAGGTTGTTGGCAGCATTGAATGCGTCCAATTCGTACGAGAGTTGAAACTGACGCGCGATCAGGATGGTGCGGACAAAGCCCAGGACCTTATCCAGCGTGAAGAAAAAACCCAGCAAGAGAGAGACCCGGGTGAGGAAGGAGAGTTTTTTCAGCACCGGGTCCTCCCGCGCAGGCCTATTCGAGCCCGGTCCATCCAAGAGGAATCGTTAGGGCGAAGCGGCATTGCGATTCACTCCGCTTAGCCCAGGGGGCCCACTTCGGCCTCGACGGATTCCAGGATCTCGCCTGACCTGACCAGTGCCAGCATGGCATTGTGATCCGGATACAGAGGCCGATCAACGTCTAGGTGCAGGACATGCTTCCGGATGACCTGGCGCGCGATCTGAACCCCCTTGCCGGGGGTGAACTGGCGAAAGTCGAGAGCCTGGGCGGCAGCCATGAATTCAATCCCGAGCACGCCGCAAGCATTCTCGAGGATCTGACCATTCTTCAGGGCGGTGTTCATTCCCATCGAAACAAAATCCTCCTGGTCGGCTGCAGCGGGGAGCGACTGAATGCTGGCCGGGGCCGAAAGGATGCGCTGTTCGACGATCAGATGGTCGGCTGTGTATTGGGAGAGCATCATGCCGGAATAGAAGCCGGGATTGGGCGTCAGGAAATCCGGCAGGCCCTGGGAAAGGGCTGGGTTCGTCAATCGGTTCAGTCGACGCTCAGAAAGCACGCAGACCATCGTGATGGCTGCCCCAGCCATATCCATGGGCAAGGCCACCGGCGAACCCTGGAAGTTTGCGCCGGTCAGGGTCTGCCTGAGCTCCGGGACAAAGATCGGGTTGTCGCCCACCCCGTTGAGCTCGATCTCGACCTGCGACCGGGCATACGCGACCGCGTCGCGCGCCGCGCCGATGACCTGAGGCGTGGAACGCATGGAATAGGCATCCTGGACCTTGGTTTTTATCCTGCCAGTGGTCAGGTCGGAGCCCTCGATGCAGCGCAGGATATTTTTGGCGCTGGTCATGGCCCCTTTGAAGCCGCGCAGTTCGTGAATCTTGGGGTTATACGGTTTGAGGTTCGCGAGCAATGCCTCCAGGGACATCGCTGCGGCGATTTCGGCCTGCTTGAGCCAGCATTCCATATCGTGGATGTGCAGGGCGGACATGGCGGTCATCAGGTTGGAACCGTTGATGGCCGCCAGCCCATCGCGCGCCTGCAGGTCCGGGATCGGGATCCCGGCCTTTTCCATCGCCGCTTTCCCGGGCATGCGCTCGCCCTGAAACCAGGCTTCCCCCTCTCCCATCAGCAAGAGCGCGATCTGGGCCATCGGGGCCAGATCGCCACTTGCACCGACCGAGCCCTTCTGGCAGACAACCGGGGTTACGCCTTGATTGAGCATCGCAACAAAGGTCTCCGTGATCTCCGGGCGGCATCCGGAATTCCCGTGCGCGTGGACATTGACGCGCCCGGCCATGGCAGCGCGTACCTGATCCTGAGGGACCGGATCACCGATCCCGGCAGCATGGTTATAGACCAGATAGCGCTGGAACTGCTTGACCTGCTCGTCCGTGAGGACTTTTTCGGAAAATTCCCCGATGCCAGTATTCGTTCCGTACATGATCTCTTTGGCCGCCAGCTTTTCTTCCAACATCGCCCGGCAGGTCTTGATCCGCTCGAGCGCCTGTGGATGCAGTTCGACTTTTTCGCCTTGCCGGGCGATGGCCACCAACTTTTCAACGGTCAGCTTGGAACCATCCAGGACAATGGTCATCTTGTTCTCCTTTTGACCGGGGATTTCTACAACCCCCGATTATATCGTAGGGCCAGGATTGGATCAGTTCAAGATAGGACCCAATTGTTGGAAAAATCCTGCGCGTACTTCAGGGGTTAAGGGTGGCACGCCGATCGAAAGCACAAAATCCAAGCGCCCTTTCCCCGGCTCTGCTCTTATCCCGCTGCATAGAGGCCCGGAGCGGGTTGCACGGCAAGGTCCATCCTGCCGGGGTTGTCCAGGGTCCTTACCGCGGGCCTGACAGCCTCACCTGCGGGACCACCCACGCGGCTCAATCACCAGTCGTGTGAACGCCCAGCAGGGTAACTGCACTCAGCGCGAAGAGAACGGCGTAGCTGGCAAAGATCGAGAAATAACCTAAACCGGGACGATAGAGATTCAATTGATCGGCGATCAAACCGCCGATGCCTGCTCCGACGATCCCTGCCCCCGCACCGGCCAAGTTTGAGATACCAAGATAGCGCCCTGACTCCGCCACAGGCACCAGATCCGTACCCAGCGCCCAATTGGCGGTCATGAACAGTCCGGTCCCCAACCCGATGATCGTGCCCGCAAGGTAAATCATGGCGAGGTTCGGCACCCAGATGGTGCTGAGCAGCAGGAAACCGCCCAGAGCAGCCACGAGACCGCTCGTGCCAACCAGCCGTTTCCGGCCCATCCGGTCCGCGATCCAGCCGCTGGCGAGCGCGGTAACCAGGATGAAGATACCGATAATTGCGGTCAGCGTACCCGTCAAGTTTGAGGCGGCTTTATCGGTTAGACGGAAGGCGTACATCACGAAATAAAAGGCAGATCCCTGGATCGAGGTAACGGCCGCCAGGAACATCAGCCGGTTGACGATCCACCAAGTGAAGGAAGACTGGCGGCGTGCATCCCGGCCCAGGGTGGTCAGAGTCCCCGCCCAGACGCCGACCACCACAGCCACGATCATAGCCATCCCCCCGCCGACGCCGATCGCCACTGCCCCCGCTGTGGTCAGCTTCCCGCCGATCGACCAGGCCAGGGGACCGCCCGTAAACAGCAGGCTGGCTAACCCCGCCAGTCCGCCGACCAGCCCGCCGCCCACCAATCCTGCCAGGGCTCCGATGGCGATCCCGGCCAGCATCCCCAGAACGCGCAACATCGGCGGCCAGAAAGGAGTGGTAGGTTTTTCCTTTAATGGCGTCTCTTTGACAAAAAACAGCGTGATGAGCATCACCACCAGGAGGGTGGCGCCGGTGGCAATGATCGCCCAGTCCAGGTGCCCCGCGCCGACCAGCTTGGCAATGGTCAACCCGACCAGGACGATCGGTAACAGTTCCATCACCGACTTGATCGCCGAGGCCCGCCCGCGTTGATCCTCGGGCACGAGATCGGGGATCAGGCCCTGCAGCGGACCGTGTGAGATATTGGAGGTGAACTGAATGAGGAGAACCCCGACCAGCAACGACAGGTAGTTCCAGGAGTAATAGATGGCTGCCAGGAACAACAGGTCACCCAGAACGCCGACCAGGATATACGGCCGGCGCCGGCCGAACCTGGAGGTGGAGCGGTCGCTCATGAGGCCAGCCGCCGGCTGGACCAGCATGGCAATGACCAGACCGGCCGCACGCATGCCGCCCAGAGCCGTATTGATCTGGGAAGCAGGCATGAACAGTTGCACCAGATAGGGCATGAAGATCGAACCGAGGGCGGTATTGCGGATGTTGAGGCCCAGCCAAAAGATATTGATGGTCAGGTAATCGTACCAGCGCAGTCTTTTCATCCTCTCTCCTTTATTCACCAATGATCTTGACCAGGACTCGCTTGCGGCGTCTTCCGCCACCTGACTTGGTTACGCATCGATCACCACCAAATGTAAAGGTGTTGTGCTTCGAGATGGCAATCATGAGAAAGGGATTCTCGCACGGCGCGGGTGCTTTGACCGGTTTCCCTTCTAAGGCGGCAATATTTGGTACAGTTCGTAATCGCCGCTCGCCGTCCGACCCATCAGGCGGAGGCTGTTCATCACCTGCTCCAGCTGTGCCGGCAGCTGGGGCTGAGCCTTGAGATCGATATCCAACCAGGGCCGGTAAATCAGAATATGGGTGTACCCCTGGGCACGCCATGCCGCCACAGCCGCATCAGAGTTTCCGTAGACGTAAAGGCTATGGAGCAGGTTATCGTTGATCGGGTCGGGTTGGACCCGGCGTGGCATCCCATAGCTGCGGGGCTCATACAAAAAATAGATGTAAGCATCGGCCGGGGTTTGCCCAACCAGTTCCAATGCACCCGCATAGCCGGGCTGTATCCGGGCCATATAGGACTGGCGCGTTTCCGCTCCGACTGCCACCAGGATGGGATTGCGATAAGCGACCTGCAGGCCAAAATCCAGCAGGGTGGCCGAAACCATCAATCCCATTAGCACCGAGACCACGAAACTAATTTTCAGGACCGGGGTGTCTAGCTGCTCAAGGGTCTCCACTCCGATGGCCATAACCAGGACGATCGGCAAGAGCCCCGGAAACAGCAAGCGGGACTGCCAGAGATGATCCGTCTGCACCACGCCTATGACCCACACGATACTGTTCAGGGCGGCAAAGCTTGTCACTGCCAGGAGCGCATGCTGCCGGGAGGAGGACTCCCGGCGCGCCCGCCAGAGCGTCCACAGGGCCACCGGGATCAGGATCACGAAAAAAGGCCCAATCCGGCCGTCGTAGTAATTCTGATCCCGGTATCCGAGGGTGACGGTGAGTGGCAGAAGGAGGAGCTCCCCGAGGTTCCAACCAATGCCTGTCCCGGTGCCAGCGTACATCCGTTCACGAAAAGCATCCCAGAAGGGTCCGCCGAAGAAGAAAGGGTAGACCGGGTTACCGGTCCAGAGATAGTTGCGCAGATACCACGGAAGGGCCACCAAGAGAGCCAGACCGCTGAATTGGAGGACGCCCAGCAGGCCGGCCCTTGTCCGCCGGCCCCACACCAGGATGAGCAGAACCCCGGTCAGCGGAACCGGAAAGCTGGTATATTTCACGCCCATGGCGAATCCGGCCATTGCCCCGCCAAGAAACAGCCAGCCCGGGTCCGATGTTTCTTTCCACTTCCATACGGTGTAGAGGACCGCCAAGGCGAAGAAAGAGAGGGCCAGATCGGTGTAAGCCCAGGCAGCCAGCCAGAGTAGGGAAGGCATGGTTAGAAGCAGTGCCAGGGTCCATCTGGCGACTCGATGTCCCCACAAACGGCGGGCCCAATCCCAGAGCAGCAGGGCGGTCAACAGCCCAAAGCTAAAATGGACCAGCTGGGGGGCTGTATCACTCCCAAGGGCCATCGGCCAGACGAAGATGCCCTCGATGAGTGACGGGAACCAGTAATGCGGTATATCCACCAGGCGCAGGCCGCCATCGCGAAGCCACAGGGCCGGAACGGTGAGATGGTATAAAAGTGCGTCGAAGGCTTCCACGGGTGGCGCTAGGGCGAGCAGGAAGGTCAGCAGGATCGCTAAAGCTATCGCTGCCCGCACCCAGACCGGCGTGGCTAGTATGGTTTCTTTCCAGTCCCGGATCAGCTCCTTCAGATCCTCGCGCCTCGTGCGTAGTTGTCCGCGCCAGATCAGCCAGACCAGCAGACCCCCCAGCAAAACCAACAGGACGACCGGCTTGGCCAAGTCGATAAGCGCCAGTCCGAAACCGGCCAACCCAAAAAGGGCCAAGCCCAAGCCGCTGCCCAGAACCAGGCGCTCGCCGGCTTGCAGTTCAAGGAGTCGCAAGCGTTCGATGATCCAGCTACCCAGGCCGGCTGCGTCGGCCAGCACAACCAGCGTCACGAGGACGGTCCCTGCCGTGGCGCCCAATCCGGAGGCAACCTGCAAAAAAGCCGGCTTCTGAACTCCATAAAACACAGTGAGGAGGCTTCCCAGCCATAGAAAGAATGCGATCGCCAGGATGCGTCGAATTTTTATCTTCATCTGAGGATGATTATATCAACGAACATTTTGAGGGGGGCGGATTTTTCCCAAGGTGATGCGACAGGAGTTCACTGGACTTACTCATGAACAACGATGGCTTGTCACCTGACTTTTGACCGCCTTTGTCACCATCAAATGCAAAGGATTGTTCCTCCAACAGAGCGACAAACCAGGAGGTGACACCACCACAACTTGAGTGCTCTGTGTTCTTTGCCGGAATCTATCTTATTCACCGATAATCTTTACAAGCACCCTTTTCCGCCTTCGGCCGTCGAACTCACCATAGAAGATTTGCTCCCAAGGGCCGAAGTCCAGCCGGCCTTCCGTCACGGCGACGATAACTTCGCGACCCATTATTTGCCTTTTAATATGGGCATCGGCATTGTCTTCACCTGTATCGTTATGGCGGTACCTGCTAACCGGCTCGTGGGGGGCCAATTCCTCCAACCATGTCTCGTAATCGTGGTGCAAACCGGGCTCATCGTCATTGATGAATACCGATGCGGTAATATGCATTGGGTTTACAAGAACAAGGCCTTCTTGAATCCCGCTCTCTCTCAGGCAGGTATCCACCTGCGAGGTGATGTTCACAAACCCGCGTCGGGAGGGAATATTGAACCACAATTCTTTGCGATAGGATTTCATGCAGGCACCTCCTGATCCGCTTTCTTTTTCCAGAAAACGATTTTTTCCGGGAACCACAGCACGAGCAGGATCAGCACCATCAGCGGATAAAGGACACTGTATTTTAAAGCGGCGAGGAAGAAATAGGTGATGAATAACAGGACCGACAAACCCAGGGGAAGCGACACTGCAGATTCAACCGTGATTAATTTCCTGGCGATCAGGGTACGCAGGATCCCATAGAGCGGAATCAGCAGAATGACCAGATCATGATAATTGAAGTGCGGCACGAAGACAATCGATACGAGCACGGCCAGGCCAATCTGTTTGTCTTCGATCCGGGTGCTTTTTGCCCACCAAGCCATTAAAAAGACCATGGCGACCCCGTAGCCGATCCAAGCAATCGCCCGAGTCACGGAGGTCGCCAGCCACGGAAACGTGCGCACCAACAGACCAGTCAAGTCAATATGAAAGACATCGTTTATGAAAGTATAGCCACTACCCCCTGCGCTGAGGGTGAGAATGTGCAGGTAGTTCACCGTTCCGGTACGACCCAGAAGCGCCAGGCTGAAGACGGCAAGGAGCCCTGCCCCCAGGCAAAACCACCACCAGACTTTCCTTCTTTTAAACAGGAAGGGGAGGGAGTATGCCAAAGCCAGTTGTGGCCGGATCGTGGTCAGTGCCAGGCCAAGTCCGGCAAGTCGATCATCCTCCTGCAGCAGTCCAGACCACCATAAGACTGTACCCAGGAAGAGAATTCCGGTGTCCTGACCGTTGATCAGGCTGAAGAACGCCGGAAAGAATAAAACGGTTCCAAAGAAAAGCGTCAACCGGTTTGCTCTTCCAACAAGGCGTATCTGATGAAGGAGAATCGCTGCGCTGGCGATAAAAAGGACGGTCATCAGCAGGGACCAGAGAATAAACGCAGGCACGTAATCGAGGTGCGCAAGACCTGCCAGAATCGGAAGGATGAACGGGGGATGAGGAAATGGATTTACCTCATTCGGCTTCAATTCCGGGCCCAAGTCCTGCGGCGTGACGGTTCGCCCCTTGGAAGCGAAATATTGGATGAGCGTGGTATTGAGAACGTCATCTTCGGCTTGCCTCTCCGCGTCCAGGTCATATACCTTGGACATGCCCTCCGTGATCGCTATTCGACCGGCAGCGTAAAAGGGCAGGAAATCAGCCGCGGTACGCTGGGCAGGGTCGCGGATGACTCTCAGCCACAAGAGCGGATAGATCAACAACAGGGAACCAACGGCGACAATCACCAGAGCGCGCTGGAGGGAAATCCACTTCGGTTGGTCCACAGGTTTGGCGTTCAAGATCGCACCTCGTCCATCATAAGGACCCTCGATTCATCCTGGCGCCGATCTTCAACGGGGATCGGGGAGCAGCCGGATCGTCACTCGGCCGACCGGGCAGATCTGCGCAGGAACTTCTCGGGGAACCAAAGCATCAAAATCAACAAGATCACAACCAGATACGGTAAATTGAACTTTAAGATCGGCAGAAAATTGCTGAACAGCAGGATCAAGGAAAGGCCGAGCGGGAGCAGGGTCACATCCTTTTCTGCCAAGTATTTCTCACGGACCACCAGCATCACGGCGACCAGTGGCACGAGCAGCAGGGTCAGGTCATGGTAGTGCAGATGCGGGACGGTCAGGACACTCAGGGCCGCAGCCAGACCAACCTGAGGCGCGGCGATGGCATGGCTCCTCGCCCACACCAGGCACAAACCGATCAGAGTAAGCAAGTAAACGACCCACCCGACGATATGAACCGTCTCCGTGGCAAGCGACGGCGCCAGCCTGCGCATCAGACCGATCAGGTTGACCATGGCCTCTTCTTTCATTCCATAGGCCTCTCCCCCCATGGAGGTTAGAAGGCTCGCCACATAGGCGCGCGCCCCCGCCTCTCCCAGGAGGAGCAGGCTGGTGATCGCCAGACAGAGCGTGCCCAGGCAGAACCAAACGAACACCCGCTGCCGCCGGAACAGAAAGGGCACGGCCAGCAGGACCGTGATCTGCGGGCGGACGGTCGTCAGTGCAAGACCCAACCCTGCCATTGGATCCCGGTCGAGCAGCAGTCCCGCCAACCAAAGGCAACTTCCCAGAACGAGAAATGCCGTGTCCTGTCCATTCAACAGGCTTACAAACAGAGGAAAAAAAGTCATAACCCCAGCCGCCGTCAGGAGAATTCCGGCCCGTTTAAACCCCTTCCGAGCGGCCAGGTCTGCCAACACCCATGTGCTGATGGCGTAGAGCGCCAGGAGCAGGAGCGCCCAGCGCTGGAAAGAGGCGACGTAATTTCCATCGATCACCAATTCCAGAAGTGGGATCAAATAGGGTGCGTGATTGTACAGCAGCACCTGACCGGGAACCAGATCGAACCCAACCTGATCCTGTTCAACGGCTTGTTGTAGAGCGGGATCATAAACCCGGGCAGCGCCGGCGTTCTCGGCGACCCGACCGGCTGCATAAAAGGCGATGAAATCTGCACCGGTGCGCTCTACCGGGCTGGCGATCATTTCAAGCCAGAGGACCGCATAAACGATCACCAACACGGCCAGGCCGGCAGCGATAAAAACGCGGCGGAGGTTGAGGGTTGTTTTCATGGAGGCCTGAACGCTCTTCCTGATCAGGGCAAGGGATTGCCTCGGCCCGACCTTCGGCCTTACTCAGCACTGACAGGGTCACTCCTGAATTTTTTCCACGACGACAGTAGCCTCGGTGAGCAGAGCCGCGATCGCGCCGATGGCAGCCAGGGTTGGGGCAAGCAGCACGCCGACCACGCCAAAGGTCAGAGGAATTTCCATCAGGGTGTGGCCATCCTTGTCTTTGATCATGATCCTGCGGATGTTGCCCTCATGGACAAGCTGTTTGATCTTGGCGAGCAGTTCCTCGCCGTTGACCCGGAACTCTTCCGTGCGAAATTTGGACATGCTCCATGCCTCCGTTCTGCCTCAAGCAGATGAGATGGATATCAATCGGCTTTTTTTACGGGGAGGCGGATTGACGCCAGGGAGGCAACCGCTATCCCGACCACACCGTAAACGATCCAGTCGATATAACCCATCGAAAACGCCGATGAATAAACCAATACGCTGAACCCGATATTTACAATGGCAACAATCAACCCTTCAAAGAATGCACTTCCCCAGGCCGGGTTGCGCCGTTTAACCAATCCCGCGATCATGGCTCCTACGAGCACACCTGCCAAACCTGCCACCCGCAGGAAAGCTGATCCCCCCACCTCACTCGAGGAGGCAGCTAGAATGAGCCGAAAATATACGATCAACAAGCGGATCCCGACCGAGACGATTGCCCCGATCGCCCAGGCTACATGGTCCAGATTGAGAGAAACCGCAGCTGCACCTTCCGGGAATTTCGCCTCCTCCTCCAGGAACTGCCCCAGAGTCGAGAAGATCCGATCCATCTGCTCAAGGGTTTTTTCGTTCAACTTACTGCCTACTTTTTCGTTGGGAACCGTCGGCCGCGACCAGATCGAGGTCCATTGTAAGTCGTGGCGCAGACTGACCTCACAGGTTTCCTCTCCGGTTTTTTTACATTCTGCCCGAAAAATAAATACGGCACCCGCACCTGGTCGCCAGGAGCCCTCTGCCGTCCCTTCCGCCGGATTGGAACTTCTTACCCGGATAGCCAGATACGGCCAGATGCGCACCAGACCCGTCAGACAACGCTCTGCCGAGGCAGGAAATGATTGCGCTTTTTGGATCTCGGCCATGGTCATCTCCTTGTACTTCTCTCAAGTATTATCGCACAATTTCCCATTAATGCATTCCAGCCCTTCTGACCCCCCAATCCAGGAAAACCCCTCGGACGTTACCATTTTATTCTAAATGTGTTATATACTCGAAGGAGTCTGTATCCATCCCCCAGGAGACTCAATGCTCACCATCGAAAAAATCGACACGGACAATAAAAAGCAGGTCAAGCGTTTCGTCGAGTACTATTACCGTCTCTACCGGGGCTGTCCGGAGTGGGTCCCGCCTCTCTTTGGGGATGCCTACCTGCCGCTTAATCGAAGGAAACACCCTTTCTTCAAGCACTCCCAGGCCGATTTCTTCCTGGCCGTACGCGACGGGGAAGTGGTCGGGCGCATCTGCGCCGGCGAGAATAAACTGTTCAATGAGTACCACCACACCAAAAAAGCCCAGTTCTATTTTTTCGATTGTGAAAACGATCGTGGGACCGCCGACGCCCTGTTCGGAGCCGCCTTTGATTGGGTCAGGACGCACGACCTGGATATGCTCATCGGGCCAAAAGGTCTCTCCCCCTTCGACGGCTACGGCATCCTGGTCAAGGGCTTCGAACAGCGTCAGATGATGACCATGATGAACTACAATTACGACTATTACCCGAAGCTGGTTGAGGCGCTGGGCTTTGAAAAGGAGGTGGACTTTGTCTCCTGCTACCTGCCGGCAGAGGCCTTCCAGATCCCCGAACGGGTCGAACGCATCGCCCAGCGCGTGCTGGCGCGCGGCAATCTGTCGGTCAAGAACTTCAAGAGCAAGCAGGAGCTGCTCAAATGGGCGCAACGCATCGGGGAGACCTACAATAAAGCTTTCATCAACAACTGGGAGTACTATCCATTCACCCAGGGGGACATTGATTATGCCGTCGACAACGTCTTCATGATCGCCGACCCAAGACTGATCAAGCTCATCTTGCACGGCGACGAGATCGTCGGATTCCTCTTCGCCTTCCCGGACGCCTCCGCCGCCCTGCAGCGCGCCGGAGGCCATCTTTTCCCGTTCGGAATCGTGGATCTGCTAATCGAGATGAAGCGCACCCGGACCGTGGCGGGAAACGGCATGGGAATCCTGCCAGAATTTCAAGGAATCGGCGGCAATGCCTTGCTTTATTACGAAATGGGCAAGACCATGCTGGACTTCAAACAATTCGAGCACGTCGAAATGACCCAGGTGGCTGAAACCACCCAACAGATGCGCGCGGATTTGAAAAACCTGAACGGGGTCGAATACAAGAACCACCGGGTTTACCGGAAGCAGGTTGCGTAGGAAAGGCTCCACGCCTGCCAGCTCTCATAAAAAAGGCCAGGCCTCCGCGTAGAGGCCTGGCCTTTTTTCATGTTGGGTTCAGGTTACAGAATCGTCACATTGGCCGCTTGCGGGCCCTTGTTGCCCTGCTCGACGTCGAATTCCACCTTCTGGCCTTCTTCCAGATTGCGGAATCCTTCGCTCGCGATCGCAGAGTAGTGGACGAACACGTCCGGGCCACTCTCGCGGGCAATGAAACCATAGCCCTTGCTGGTGTTGAACCACTTAACCGTACCGACGATGCGTTCAGACATGATTTGCCTCCTTTTGGCAAAAGAAAAAAATGGTGTGTCAGATTTGTTCCATCGGTCGGTTATATAAAATAGCCCGGGCGAAGTGCCTCGGGCCATCGTCATTCCTTCCAACGTGAACTTACTGGCAACTTACATTCCCAATCATAAGACCAATATTCGGATAAGTCAAGCCCGAATTTCCATTCCTACCCGAGGCGACCCAGGTCGGTCAGGGATCGAAAAAGGGTATCCGGGCTGGCTGTAAATCAAGGCTGAAGAAACGAAGCCCGGCTTCTCCCATAAGGAACGAACTGGCCTTCGAAGTGATCGCCAGGAATCCAGTCAGTCTGGCCTGAAAGGACGTATAATGCTTTCCGTAGAATTGGAGCAGGCTATCTAGCTCTCTGATGGTTTCGGTGCTGACTTGGACAGTCCCCGAGTCGTTTGGCGGTTCGTAGCAGCATTAGGCAGGTTTCATCTACAGACTATCCCAGCACGACTCATATGAAGGCCCCACGTTTCTTCTGGCGTGTCATCCATTTCGGCCCTCCCATTGCCTACGCCATGGGCTTGGGCCCTCTCATTGGGGCATCTGTAATGTTGCTCACCACGGTTGGCCGCAAGTCAGGCCGGCCGAGGGTCACGCCCCTCGTCTACGAGGAGAAGGGTGGCATGTTCATTGTCGCCTCTGCGCGCGGCTGCTCTGCCGATTGGCTCCGCAACCTCCGGGCTAATCCAAGGGTCCGGGTGCGCGTCGGCCACCGCCAGTTTGACGGTATCGCCGAAGAGATCGCAGACCCCGAAAGGATCGCCGATTATCTCCAGAGCCAGTTGGAGCGAAATCCCAAGATGTTCGGAGCCATTCTTCGCTCCGAGGGGATTTCGTCCAAACCCAGCCGCGAAGAGTTGGTCCGCTTCGCACCCAATCGCCCCATGGTCACAATCCACGCCATACACGACACCGCCTAACCCCTCGCTGGAGCGGACAGCGGCCTCCCCGCTCGGAAACTGGTACGTTGTCGTACGAATAACTGATTAGACCTATCGATCCTTGCGACCCAACACGGAGATATAAGCATGTCCATCTTTATCCGAATCTTTAAAAAATGGCTACCGTTGGCGTTTGCTACTGCTGGATTGTGTGCCCTGGTTTATCTGTCCGTCCAACAATCCCTGCGCCAGGGGGCCAACGACCCGCAAATCCAGATGGTGGAGGACGCCGCCGGCAACCTGAAGGCTGGTGCAAGTCTTGAATCCGTTGTACCCTCTACTAACGTGGAGATCGCCAACAGCCTCGCCCCGTTCATCATGGTATTCGATAATGCTGGAAACGTCCTGGCTTCCTCGGCTACTCTACACGGGGCGGTCCCGTCCTTCCCCACCGGTGTCCTGGATTACACCCGCCAGAATGGGGAGGACCGGGTCACCTGGCAGCCCGAGGCCGGCGTACGCATGGCAACCGTCATCGTAGGGACCGGGAACGGGTTCGTGCTGGCCGGGCGCTCCTTGCGGGAGGTCGAGGTCCGCGAGAGCAACGTCGAAAATTACAGCCTGCTCGCCATGCTGGCCATCTGGGTCGTAACGTTCATCTTGATTACTGTGGGGGAGCTGCTGGCCCCGGAAAAAGGCGCCTGATCGTTTTTTTGTGGGCATTTCAAGGTCCTGCAGCATGCCCTGACAGCGAAAAGATCAAGCCCTCTCCAGAAGGGAGAGCTTTTGTTCTCTCAAGCCTGTGATGCAGGATCGTCGATCGGCTCTCGTAGAAAACCCGACTCTCAGAGACTTCTGAGTGGTGGTCGAACTCTTTCAATCCAATAGAGAATTAGGGAAAAAACGCCTGAAACGTTCAGAAATTCATCCCAGCCTTTCTATATTATACTCGAATAAAATCAGGCGCATTGAATCTATCCGCACTGATCGCGGCCAGCGAGGTCCCCATGCCCACATATGAGTTTCATATCTCCCGAAAGGCCAGGAAAAGATATCAGTTCGATGAACAGCTGTTCGCCTTGGACGGGAATGTCATCCTGGCGGATTTTGCGGCCGCCCGCCGCTTCGCGGAACGCATGACCCGCGTCCTTGGCCAGCCAGTTCCGGCCAGCGATGTCAACGCCATGGGCCTGATCGACGAAATCTTGCATCTCCTCATCCGCCAATATGAGAGGCAAAATCCGGGTGTGATGCACCAGGCGCTGGACCACCTGCATGCCCGCCTGAGCGAAGCCACCGTCGAGGCGACCCTGCTTAAATTCACCGAGGAGTATCCCCCATTGGTAGTTCACCGCGGGCAGGTCTCCCCACGCGCCTACCTCGACCAGACCAGCGCCGGCACCTCCCGTCGGGAGACCACCCTCGAAGAGGTGCTCCTGCTCTACCTCGCCAACGCCAACCCGGCTTTCAAGCCCTACCGTGAGCTCTTCGACGACGAAGAACTGCGGCGCACCACGGCCTATGAAACCATGATCTCGGGACTGCAAACCTATTTCGCCAGCCTGCCGGCGTTTGAGCCCGGAGGGGAGACCTTGATCGAGATACTCCTGACTCCGGCCCGCCGCTCCCCGCACTCGCTCCAAGCTCAGCTGGAATACCTGCTCGAGCGCTGGGGAGAAATCCTCGGCGAGGCGCTGGTACAGAGGATCCTGCGCTCCATCGATTTCGTCCGGGAAGAAGCCCTCCGGCGCACGGGGCCGGGTGGGTTCGGTGGGGAAACCCCGGTCCTCACCTTCGCGGGGGCAGAGTTCGAATACGAACGTTTCAGCCAGGACAAGGATTGGATGCCGCGCCTCGTGTTGATCGCCAAGAACTCCTACGTTTGGTTGGACCAGCTCTCCAAGTGGTACCATCGGTCGATCACGCGTCTGGACCAGATCCCCGACGAGGAGCTGGATACAATGGCCCGACGCGGGATCACCGGCCTGTGGCTGATCGGCCTGTGGGATCGCAGCCGGGCCTCCCAGCGGATCAAGCAGATGATGGGCAATCCCGATGCTGTGGCTTCCGCGTATTCGTTAATGGACTACCAGATCGCTGGAGACCTGGGCGGTTGGGAAGCGTTGAGCAACCTGCGCGGGCGGGCATGGCAACACGGCATCCGTCTCTCGGCGGACATGGTTCCCAACCATATGGGGATCGATTCGCATTGGGTGAGCGACCATCCGGATTGGTTCCTATCGCTGCCCTATTCTCCTTACCCGAACTACACCTTTAACGGTGTGGATCTTTCGAGCGACAGCCGCACCGGCATTTACATCGAAGACCACTACTATGACCGCACTGATGCCGCAGTGGTCTTCAAACGCACCGATCACTGGACGGGAGATGTACGCTACATCTATCATGGCAACGATGGCACCTCCATGCCCTGGAACGATACCGCCCAGCTCGACTATTCGAAAGCAGAGGTGCGCGAAGCTGTCATCCAGACGATCCTGCAGGTGGCGCGCAACTTCCCCATCATCCGTTTCGATGCCGCCATGACGCTCGCGAAAAAACATATCCAGCGTTTATGGTTCCCTGAGCCAGGCGCAGGCGGAGCGATCCCCTCGCGCTCCGAGCACGGATTGACACGCGCCCAGTTCGACGCCGCCTTTCCGAATGAGTTCTGGCGCGAAGTTGTGGACCGGGTGGCCGCAGAGGTCCCTGATACGCTCCTGCTGGCCGAGGCCTTCTGGCTGATGGAGGGGTATTTCGTCCGCACGCTGGGCATGCACCGGGTCTACAATTCAGCCTTCATGCACATGCTGCGCGATGAGGATAACGCCAAGTACCGCACGGTGATGAAGAATGTGCTGGAGTTCGACCCGCAGGTACTCAAACGCTTTGTCAACTTCATGAACAACCCTGATGAGAAGACCGCCATCGAGCAGTTCGGGGACGGCGACAAGTATTTCGGTGTCGCCACCCTGATGGCGAGCCTGCCGGGTCTGCCGATGATCGGCCATGGACAGATCGAGGGCTTCCATGAAAAATACGGCATGGAGTACCGCCGGGCTTACTGGGACGAGCATCCGAATGAGGGGCTGATCGCGCGCCACGAGTGGCAGATATTTCCCCTGCTGCGCCTGCGCCACCTCTTTGCGGACATTGAAAACTTCCTGCTCTATGATGTTTTCACCCCCGCTGGTAAGGTCAACGAGGACGTGTTCGCCCTCTCGAACGGGCACGATCATGAACGCGGCCTGGTGGTCTATCATAACAAGTTCGCCGAGACGAGCGGGTGGATCAAGCATTCGGTCGCCTATATGGACAAAACTTCCATGCAGCTCATCCAGCGGACCCTCGGAGAGGGCCTGGCCCTGCACGGCGGTGAACACGATTATGTGCTTTTCCGGGACATCTCCAGCGGGCTGGAGTTCGTCCGTTCCAGCCGGGAACTCGTGACCCAAGGCCTGTTCGTGGAACTGAAGGCTTACCAGTGCCATGCCTTTGTCGATTTCCGTGAAGTGGCGGATCCCGATGGAAAGTTTGCAGCCGTTTGTCGAGCATTGAAAGGTGCCGGTGTGCAGTCCGTGGAAGACAGGCTGAGGGAGATGTTCGCCCCGGCCGCAGTGGCCGTAGAGGTCAAGCCGAAAGCAAAGATCGCCAGAAGACCTGCTCCGCAGAAGCCTGCACGCCGCAAGAAACCGCAGGCGAGCAGCACTCGGAGGAAAACCCCGGCCATGGCGGTACCAGAGGCCAAACCGAAAGCGAAGAAGGCCAGGAAACCCGCTCCGTCGAAGCCGGTCCGAAGGCTGGGACACCCCAAGAAACCGAAGGTGACCCGCCCCCGGGGGAAAACCCGCGCTGTAGCAGTCAGCGAGGTCAAACCGAAAGTGAAGAAGGTCAGGATACCTGCCTCGCCAAAGCCGTCCCGGAAGGCGGCACACCCCAAGAAACCGAACGTGACCAGCAGCCGGGCCAAAATCCAGCGGCCGAAGAAGCAGAAGCGCAAATGAACGACACGGGCGGCCGATGGGTCGCCCGTGTCAGCCCATTTGCCTCTTCCCCAGCGCCCCTCACGGCACAGTCCGGAATGAACAGACTGGCTTTGAGAGGCTTCCCCCGCTTCATGGAATAATGGTGACTTTTGTCCTCTTGTAGATAGCTGGTTTTTCTCAGGATATAATCCCTCTACTCGAGCCTGCCAAAGGAACCCATGGCTGAAACTGATGGAAGAAAGGAGAAACGCTCCGCAGCGCTGAGTTCTGTACTCGCCGCGGTCGGACTGACCACCTTCAAGCTGACGGTCGGCTTATTGACCAATTCCCTCGGGATCCTGGCTGAGGCCGCCCATTCCGCCCTGGACCTGGTCGCAGCTGTAATGACCTACTTTGCGGTGCGGTTCTCGGATAAGCCACCGGATATGGGCCACCCTTTCGGCCACGGAAAAATCGAGAACCTTTCGGCTCTCTTCGAAACCCTGCTCCTGCTGGGCACCTCGGCCTGGGTCATTTACGAAGCCATTCAGCGCCTTTTTTTCATCAGCGTAAGGGTCGAGACTTCGATCTGGTCTTTCATTATTATGGGTCTATCGATGGTCATCGATTACACCCGCTCGCGCAGGCTTTCCCGCGCCGCACACAAGTACCACAGCCAGGCGCTCGAAGCGGACGCCCTGCATTTCAGCACGGACATTTGGTCCTCGGCAGTGGTCATCCTGGGCCTGATCGGTCTGAACATTGCCCGCTATACCCCGGGCCTGACCTGGATGCACAAAGCCGACTCCCTCGCCGCCCTGGTCGTAGCAGGGATCGTCATCTACATCAGCGTCCAACTGGGCTGGCGGACAATCGCCGGCCTGCTGGATACCGCGCCCCGAGGGCAGGCTGAAAAAGTCAAAAGGGCGGCAGCTTCCATCGAAGGAGTAGCCAACGCACACGCCATCCGCATCCGGCCTTCGGGCGCCAGCTGGTTTGTGGACCTGCACGTGACCATGGACGGCAATATCCACCTGAACCGGGCCCACGCGACCACGGAGGAAATCGAGAAGAAGGTGCAGCAGATCATCCCCGGCGCGGATGTAACCGTCCATGTGGAACCGCTCGAAGCCTCGGGTAAAAAACCAAAAAAGAAGATCGGATTCCCCAAAGATAAAAAACCAAGGGGGGAGTAAGCCCCACCTCGGTTTGGAGCCGGGTCGTCATTCCTGCAGGCTCTCCCATTCGAGCAACTGCTTGTCCATTTCTTTTTGCAAGGCCGCGTACTGGTTGCCCCATTTCCGCACCAGGGCGGTGTCGGTCGGGGGATTTTCAAGTCGGCGTCCTAGTTCGGCCAACTCAGCTTCCAGCCCGGAAATCCGGTTCTCCAATTCCTGCAGCCGCGCCACCCTGCGGCGAGCTTCCTTCACCGCAGGATCGATAACCCGGTGGGCGGGGCGCGGCGATTCCGGCTTGGACTCCTGGGCGGCGCGCAATGCCGCCAGCCGTTCGTATTCTTCCCTGCGCTGGCTGTATGTGCCCCGGAAGACGGTCAGTTTGGTCTCCTGCGGGTCGATCTCCCAGATCTGTGTACCCAGGGCATCGATCAGGTAGCGATCATGCGTCACGAGCAGGATGGTCCCCGCATAATCATCCAACACCTCCTGAAGGATCTCCTGGGAGGGGATGTCCAGGTGGTTGGTCGGCTCATCCAGCAGGAGCAGATTGGTCTCCTGCAAGGCCAATTTCGCCAGCGCCAGGCGCCCGCGCTCCCCACCGGAGAGGACCGCGACCTTCTTGAAAACATCATCACCGGAAAAGAGGAACTTGCCCAGGTATTCACGTACCTGGCCCGGGAGCATCTCCGGTCGGACGGCCTGGATCTCCTGGATCAGGGAGTTCTCCGCGACCAGCCCTTCATGAGCCTGGGCAAAGTAGCCGATCTGCAGGGAAGCACCCAGGATCACTTCCCCAGAAAGCGGTGCAAGCTGCCCGAGGACGGTCTTTATGAACGAAGTTTTGCCAGCCCCATTGGGGCCGATCAATGCCGCGCACTCCCGGCGGCGCAATTCAATGTCCGGTGACTCGAACAACCGCCGGTCCGGGTAGCCGACGCACAGACCCCTGGTTCGAAGGACCAGTTCCCCGGAGCGCTGGTCAACCCGCAAATGCAGCCGCAGCCGCGGGGGGCGATGATCCGGCAGGACCAGGCCGCGCACTCGCCGTTCCGCCTCCTCCACCCCGAACGGAGAAACCGTCGTGGTCACCTCCTCGCTCAGCTTCAGCCATGAGCGGGAAAGGACCGCCTCCACCCCGACCTGTTCGAGGGCTTGCACGATGCGCGTCAGCCGGCGCAGCTTTCCTTTGGCCTGGCTGACATTCTGGCCGGAGATGTTCTTCTTGATGTAGTCGATCTCTTTGAGCAGCCGGGCTTTTTCCGATTCGAAAACCTGATGACGGTGATCCCAGCGCTCCTGACGCTGGGTCACATAGGCCGAGTAGTTGCCGCGATAGGACTCGTTCCCAGCAGTGGTCATTTCGAAAATGCCTGTGGCGACTTTATCCAGGAAGTAGCGGTCGTGAGAGACAATGACGGCCGCACCCTCCCACTGGCTCAGATAGCCCTCCAGCCACTCGACCGCCGCAATGTCCAGGTGGTTGGTGGGTTCGTCCAGCAGGAGCAGGTCCGGATCCGAGAGCAACAGGCGAGCCAGGAACGCTCGTGTTCGCTGGCCACCGGAAAGATGTTTAAGGGGCAGGTCAAAATCGCCTGCGGAAAAGCCCAGGCCATTCAAGACCTGTTTAATACGGGCAGGATAGATGTAGCCGCCCCGGCGTTCAAAATCCTCCTGCAAGGGACCGTAGCGGAGCATGGCCGGCGCGCGGCGCTCGGGGTCGGACATTTCCGCCTCAAGCCGCTCCAGTTCCAACTGCAGGCGCTGGAGCTCCGCAAAACATTCCAGGCAGACCCCCCACAGGGTACCCTGCATCTCGAACTCAGCTTCCTGGGGCAGATAGCCGACCCGCAGGGATTTGGCGCGTGTCACAGTGCCTCCCGAAGGCTCCTCGACACCCACCAGAATCCGAAGCAAAGTGGTCTTGCCGATGCCGTTCGGCCCTACGATCGCCAGGCGCGCCCCGCGCGGGACAGCAAAGTTCAGTCCGGTGAAGAGGTCCACCGGGCCGAAGGATTTGGAAAGATCGGAGGCCGCGATCAGAGACATTCAACCATTTTCTGTTAAGAACCTGCCTGGGGAAGACGCAGGGCAGGATGGAAATCAAAGTCAGGGTAGGTCAACGCCTTCAAATTATAAACCGTTATCCAGAATCAAAGGTTTTTTGTCAAATTTGCGCCGTAAAAATCCGACCTTGAGGTCTGAGGATATCAGGCGCACAAAACTGAACAAATGTGCTATAATAAGGATAGTACCTTAACAAGAATCCGGTTCGGCGGAAAAACCTGTCCCCCGGTAAAACTTGGACAGTCGCACTACCGTAGGGTGGGAACCGCCCGAACGTACACGCCTATGGAGAGCCTGCAAGACCTGATTTCAGGCAACCCTCGTTGAAGTAGGAAGCCCCCTGCTTAAGCGGTGGGGTAGTTCACACCTGTCCCCCGCCCCCTTGTCGCTGGACGAGCTGGTTGCGCAGACCGCGCTTTCCAAGGGAGTGATCAGCACGCACGTGCGCGGCCTGGCCCGCCTGGGCCTGATCCATCCCGCGTCTCATCTGGGCGACCGCAAGGATTACTACCGCGCCGAAACGGATTTCTACCGGGCAGTGAGGGCGATTTTGAATGCACGCCGGAACAGCGATTTCGACCGGGCGGTTGCTACCGCTCAGCATACTCTGAAAAAAACTGGAGTCAGCCGGTTCCTCCGATTCGGAGCAGGTCTTCTTGGTCGAACGCATCCGTGCGTTGAATGACGTTTTTGACGCCATCGACGCGCTGGATAACGCGATCTCCTGCCTGGACCACCTCAGGCTGAATATCGTCCGGACCATCTTGAAAATCCTGAAGTTATCTTGGAGAATTTCAGGGTTCTCTTTAATTCCAGGGCTACCACCTCCAGCTGGATGTATATCCTTTTTTTGAGGAAGGAGAGATGCACTCATGAAAATCGCTGTGACGGGTGCTTTTTCGTACTCCGGAAAATACATCGCCCGCCGTCTGGTGGGGCGTGGCGAGGAAGTCGTCAGCCTGACCAATCACCCGAATCGCCCGGACCCATTTGAGGGAAGGGTGAAGGCCTTCCCCCTGGATTTCAGCGACGAAAAAGGTTTGACCGCCAGCCTGGGCGGGTGTGAGGTGCTGGTGAACACCTATTGGGTACGCTTCGACCAGGGGTTCAACACACAGTCAGCTGCGGTGGAAAACACGCGGATATTGGTCCGGGCAGCGCAGCGCGCCGGGGTCAGCCGCATGGTCCACATCAGCATCGCGCATCCGGCCGTGGATTCTCCTCTGCCTTATTACCGCGGCAAGGCCGCCAATGAGAAGACCGTATCCGAGTCAAAAATTTCTTATTCCATCCTTCGCCCTACCCTGATCTTCGGGGTGGAGGACATCCTGATCAATAACATCGCCTGGCTGTTGCGGCGCTTTCCTTTCTTCGCCCAGATCGGGGATGGCCAGTATCAAGTCCAGCCGATTTATGTGGATGATCTGGCAGAAATTGCCTGCCAGGATGTCTACACTCAAGAGAATCGGATTGTGGATATGGTCGGTGCGGATACCTTCACGTTCGACAATCTGGTCCGCCTCATCGGGCAAAGCATCGGACACCCCCGGCCCATCCTTCATGTTCCCCCGCGTCTGGCCCTGGCAGCCAGCAGGATGCTCGGCTTGTTCGTCGGCGACGTCCTTCTGACGCAGCAGGAGGTGGATGGGCTGTTGGCGGGGCTGCTGATCTCATCCGGTCCTGCATTTGGCCGAACCAAACTCGCGGATTGGTTGGAACGCAATCGAGAAACGGTCGGAGCAAAGTACGCCTCGGAAATCGCAAGACACTATCGATGACCCTGACCACTCCCCACGCCTCATGGCGGAGGCTTCCAAATGAAAAGCCAGTGATTCGCACCCGGAGCACCGACTTGGGGAACACGAGGCCATGGTCGCGGATGCATTCCGCGCGGTCGGTCCGGTCCCTCTTCGGGGCCTGTCTCTTCCCCGGATTCGCCCGCATTAACCCCCCGTGAAATACTGCAGTGTCAGGCGTAAACGCTCTTCCAGCTCCTCCGGCGCGTCCTTGGGGATCGCCTGCAGCGCGGACTGAGCCTCGACCACGCTATACCCGAGGGCGGTCAGGGCCGCCAGGACCTGCGAGTCGGTGTCGGACATGGCAGCCACATTCTCCAGCCCGCTGACCGGTTTGAGACGGTCATGCAGGTACAGGATGATCTTCTGGGCGGTCTTCTTCCCCACCCCAGGAACCCGGTGCAGGATCTCCTCCTGTTCGTTGAAGACCGCCCGTTGGACGCTATCGATGGTCAGGGTGGAGAGCACGGAAAGCGCCACCTTCGGGCCAACCCCGTCCACCCCAATCAGCATGTTGAACAAGCCGCGCTCGGCCACGGTTTCGAAACCGTAAAGGCTGAGCGCATCCTGCCGTACAACCAGGTGCGTGTAAAGCAGGACCATTTCTCCCACCCGTAGCTTATCGCGCAACGGGGATGGGACAAAGATGCGCATACCCACCCCGCTCACCTCGACCACAACGGCGTTCTCTTCGACTTGGGTTACTTCCCCGCGTAGCGTAGCAATCATGGCTGCCTTTCATGGATCAGGAAGGTTTCTCTTTTCATCCGCCCCATCAATCCCGGCGCGTGTGCAAGTGCGTGATAGCGATCGCCAGGGCATCTGCGGCATCGTCCGGTTTTGGGATTTCCGGAAGGTCTAGCAGCACGCGTACCATCTCCTGCACCTGCTTCTTCCCGGCATTCCCATAACCGGCCACGGCCTGCTTGACTGCGTTCGGCGTGTACTCCGCCACCTCCAGGCCGGCTTCGGAGATCGCCAGCATCACCACCCCGCGTGCCTGACCCACCGCGATGGCGGTTGAGACGTTGCGCTGGAAAAACAGCTTCTCCACCGCGCATCCGTCCGGGCGATGGAGAAGCAGGATTTCATTTAATTGGTGAAATAAGAGCGAAAGACGCTGGTGGGCGGGCATTCCGGAAGGAGTCTGGATCGTGCCGTATACGAGGGCCTCCAAACTGCCATCCGCCCGGTCGCGCACCAGACCGTAACCGGTCGTCGCCGTTCCCGGGTCAATCCCAAGCACCACCGTCATGTTATCCCGCCTCGAGCGTCGCCAGAGCCTCTTCGGAAATCTTTAAATTATGGAAGACGTTCTGAACATCGTCCAGTTCTTCCAACGATTCAATGGCGTGCAGGACTGAAAGGGTTGCATCCTTTTCGAGTTCCACATCCTGTTTGGCGATCATGCGCAGACCGGCATCATCCGGGACGACCCCCACCGCTTTCAAGGCGTCGCTGATCTTTTTAAACGCCTCGACCGGCCCGATAATTTCGATGTTGTCACCATCCTGGGTCACATCCTCCGCCCCGGCATCCACAGCCAGTTCGAAGGCTTTGTCATAGTTCAACGCACTGGCCGGAAAGGAGAAGTAGGATGCCCGTTTAAACTGCCAGCTCACGGCGCCGGCCTCCGCCATGGTCCCTCCGCTGCGGCTGAGCAGGTGGCGGATCTCCGCCACGGCCCGGTTGCGGTTATCGGTCACGCATTCAATCATCAGCGCCACCCCGTGCGGGCCGTAGCCTTCATAGGTCACCTCTTCCAGCGTGCCGCCTTCTTTATCTTCGCCGGTCCCGCGCCGGATGGCCCGCTCAATATTGTCCTTAGGCATGTTACCGCCGCGGGCTTTTTCAATCGCCAGCGCCAGGCGGAAATTAGAATCAGGGTCGCCACCCCCTTCACGGGCCGCCATCACAATTTCGCGCGCCAAACGGGTGAAGATCTGCCCGCGCTTGGCGTCTGCTGCTCCCTTCTTGCGGCGAATAGTCGCCCAATGGCTGTGACCGGACATACGCATTCTCCTTCTACAAGAGCATGAATTGTGGGGATTAACACAAAAGAGGCTAAATTATACCATAGCCATCCGGCGGCCTTCACGGCCTCAGCTTGTGAAGAACCCAACAGCCAGTACACCGGGGCCGGCGTGAACGATGATCGCCGGGGGAAGCTCATAAATGGGGATCTGATCGAGACCGATCCTGGACTGCAGGTCGGATGCCAGCTGGCGGGCTGCTGCTTCGGCATCGCCATGCATCACACACAGGTGTGACTCCGGACTGTGGGGACATTGTTCTTCGACGATCTCGGTCAAACGCTGTAGCGCCCGCCGCTTGGTGCGCAGTTGTTCATACGCATCGACCTGCCCATTCTGAAGCACCAGGATGGGTTTGATCTGCAGCATCTCGCCCAGTAAAGCCTTCGCACCACCGATCCGTCCACCCTTTTGTAAATACTCGAGCGTGTCGACCAGGAAATAGGTACGCTGACGAGGTATCCATTCCAGGATCTTAGCGACCACCTGGTCAGCATCCGCTCCAGCCTTTGCCCATTGGTCAGCCAGCAGGACCAGCGTGGCCAGGTTTCCGGCAACCACCCGCGTATCCACGACGCGGATGTCGGCCCCGGGGAAATCCTGTGCAGCAATCTCGGCCGAACGCACCGTTCCACTGACCTGAGCCGAGGGGGTCAGGACGACCACTGATTCGCCGTTGGCGGTCAGCTCCTGGTAGATCGGATTGTAAAGCGCGGGTGGCGGTGCCGCGGTCTTCGGCAGTGCCCGGGAGGCTTTGAGCTTCCGAAGGAAGGCGGCCGTATCCATTTCTGTATCATCGCGGTACGAATCGCTCCCGAAGATGACGATCTGCGGCAGGATCGGAATGTCCAGGCGGTCGGTCACGTCGCGCGGCAAGCCGCTGGTTGTATCACTTACGATTCTGACCCTCATAAACCCTCCTTAATCAGTGAAACCGTGTAAAGCCAAACGCGGGAACGCCGTTCATTCCCAACAACCAGCAGAGGCTGGATCGATTCATTTTTCAAGCCGATCTGGACGATGGTCATTTTCCAGAAAAGGCCAGCATCAACGCACCTTCTTGATCTGCTTGACGAACACCGTACCGAGGATAAAGTAAACCACAGCGACCAGGAAGATCACGGTATAGCCCAGGTTAGGGATGTTCTTAACCTTGCCGACCTGCTGAAAGTTATCCAGCAGGAATCCAGCCACTGGCGTGGCAATCACCTGCGGCAGGACCATAGCGACGTGCCACACACCCATGTCCTTGGCATAATCGTCCATCGACGGGAGCACATCCGAAGCGAGCGCCCAGTCCACGCTTTCATACGCACCGTATCCGAGTCCGAAGACGACGCCCATGAGTACTGCCAGTGTGAATGAATGGAAGAGGACGAACACCAGGCAAACGACCCCCATCAACGCTCCTGAGAGATACACCATCAGCTTCCGGCCGTATTTATCGGAGAGCACACCGGCCAGCAGCGTGGTGATAATCGCGCCGAGCAGCACCATGGGCAGGAAAAAGGAGGTCGCCGTCTCGGCTGTATCCGCCACTTTGCCCAGCCCAACCAGGATATACGGGGACCCGATCACGTCTCCGAGGTAATACTGGATGAATTCCTGCACGGTGTAGATTCCCATCGTGACCAGCAGCCGCGTGAGGAACACCCAGGTGAAATCGGAATGCTCGAATGGATCGTACAAGCCGCGCATGAACTCAGTCAACTTGAACGTGGGCGTGCTGTATGGCAGATCGTATTCCTTCACCCCGAACAGTGTGATCACCGCTCCGAGCAGGATCACGCCAATCATGATGAAGTACACCCCGGGTGTGCCGATCGGGCCAATCAGGAAGCCCATCAATCCCCCGACGAACGTTCCCAGCATGGTCATAAGGCCGAGCCATCCGGAAGCAGAACCGCGCTGCTCCGACGGGACCAGATCGGGAATGAGGGCGCTATAGGGCCCGGTCGCGACGTTGTTAAAAAGTTCGACAAAAAGGAAGACCACCGTCCAGCCCAAAACCGATTCGGGATGCCCCGGCTGAATCAAATAAGCCAGGCCAACCAAACCGATGGCATTGCCCAGCGATCCGATGATGATCCACGGCTTGCGCCGGCCCCCAGGCAGCCGGATCCGGTCGGAGAGGGCGCCAAAAATTGGCGCGGCCACCATCGAGATGAGCGCCCCGGCGCCCAACGCCAGTCCCAGCGCACTGCCCTTGGTAGTATTGCCAACCGCGTCCTTGATCTGGCTTGGCATGGTGATAATCAGAATTGCAGCCCACATCATGTTGGTCGAGAACCAGAAGAAGCTCAGCAAGAGCTGCCGGAAGGTCGACAAGTGCGGGCGTACAAAACTGCTATTAGCTGTCATGTGAGATTCCCTTACGCGACAATGAAAATGCAAGCAACCGGGAAACCAGAATAGGTTAAGATGAGTGTACAACGGAAAAAGGGATGCGTCAAATAATATCGTCCAAGAAGTATGTCATTTCTTCCTTAAAATATTCGCGGACCTTGAAAAAATGATTTTTTAAGATTCCAAATCGGTGTATGATAGGTGTGAAAATAAAAATATCTATGACACGAATCGGAGCAAAGCCAGTTCTTGCGCGTACGCGCTTAAAACATCATCACCTTTCCAATCTTAAAGAAAGGTGATCCCTCAATCTGAGGCTCAGATGGACGATTGTCACTTACAAATCGCGATCCTTTACAACGAAGATGGTCAGTTTACCCGAGGAGACACACAAGATTTAACGGCAATTCAATTTACAGCCACAACCGCACAATTCCTGTACGACGCTCTGGCCAGCTTGGGGTATTCGACGATCAAGATAGCGGTCAGGGATTCCCTCGAAGAACTCGAGGATACACTTTGTTCGTTCTCACCAAAAAACACATTCATCTTTAACAACTGCGACGGCTTTGACGGAAATAATCTGCAGGCCGTCCAGGTCATCCGCGTGATCGAACGGATGGGCTTTAAACACACCGGTGCACCCGCTGACTCGATCGAATTGTGCATCAATAAGCCGCTCTGCAAACAGCGCCTGATCGAAGCTGGAGTGCCGACACCTCAATACCAGGTCTTCGAACGACCGGAAGGGGATCTGCACTTGAACCTGCCGGTGATCGTGAAACCATCGGTCGAGGACGCCAGCATGGGGATCGATCTTGGCTCGGTCATCTGCGACATCGAGGACCTCTTCCCGCGTGTGGAGTACGTGCTGGATAATTACCGCGAACCCGCCATGGTGGAAGAGTTCGTCCCAGGCCGCGAGCTGGCGGTAGCCATGTGCGGGAACAAAACGGTGGAAATCCTCCCAATCGCCGAACAGGATTATTCCTTGATCTCCAACCCGCTCCAATGGCTGCTCACCTACGAGGCCAAGTGGGATCCGGCTTCGCCTTACTTTCACAATATCGGTTCCCTGGTCCCGGCGCCATTGACGCACGCGGAAGAACAGATTGTAAAGAAAGCCGCAGTAAGCTCATTCCGGGCGATGGGCTTGCGCGACTTCGGCCGGATCGACATGCGCTTTTTCAACGGCACCCCGTATGTCATCGATATCAACGAACTGCCCGATCTTTCCCAGGATGCAGGCTTCTGGAGGTCGGCTCACGCGGCTGGGATGACCTACCCGCAAATGGCCAGGCACATCCTGGAACATGCCTTGAAACGAGAAGGTTGGAAATGATCGTCCCCCCTAAAGCCTTTGACGGACCCCAGATCCATGCCATTGCTGCCAGCACTACTGTCTTCAGCCAGGAAGAAGTGGAGTGCGTCGACGAACTCTGGAACGAATACCAGGAGCGCGGCGCTGAGACCAGCGGTTATACATTCCTCGTCGACCGGGAAGAAGAACGCCTGCGCGGCTTTTCCTGCTTCGGGCCGCGGGCACTGACCGACCGGACCTTCGACCTGTACTGGATCGCTGTCGACCCCGCTACCCGCCGCGGAGGTGTCGGGCGGCAACTGCTGGCCTCTACCGAAGAGGCGGTGCGCGCCCAGGGCGGTCGCCTGCTCGTCGTCGAGACCTCCGGTCTGGAGAAGTATGCCCCCACGCGTGCCTTCTATCAGGCCACCGGCTACACCCAAGAAGCCACGTTGAGGGATTTTTACCAGGACGGCGATGACCTGGTGATCTTTACCAAGCATCTTTAGAAGGGCCGCCAGGTTCCGACTCTCCGGCGCGCCGTTCCCGGCGCGCTTTCCATTTCCGATCACGAACCCCTCAATTTCTTTTTTTAGGACCTGAGCCTGCCTGCCTGGCAGGCTGCTGAAATCTCCCCGGCGGAATTCATTCTTACTGCCACCCACCCGCGGGAAGGCGTGGGCCGACGGGGTCACTGTGCGGACCGGGGAGGCCTTTCCAAACGAGGCGCTGCCTAGGCGATACTGGATTCCTTGGATGGCAAGTTCCGGGATTCCCTTTTTAGATATTCCCGAATGGTCACCACAGTGTATTGGTCAATCGGCAGTTCCAACGCCTTTTCCGGCCGCACCCAAAAAAATTCCTCCGCTTCGTCATTCAATGTGACCTGACCCCCCTCGCACCGACAAGCGAAATCGAGAAAGAGGAAATGGCGTGGTTTCCAAAAAGCCTCATCGTAAATAAACTCCTGCCAGCACAGGAATTCCACGTCCTTAACGTCCAAACCGGTCTCCTCTTTGCTTTCACGAACCACCGCTTGCGAGACTTTTTCACCGAGCTCCACGTGCCCGCCTGGTATGGTGTATTTCCCTTTCCATTTGTGGCTTCGCACCAGAAGCATCTCCCCTGCTGGATTAAGAATGAGTGCGCCGACGGTCGGTTCGGGTGTCACCTGGTCCATGATTTCAACTCCTTCTTAGACCGACGCCTGCGCCGCGCAGGCACTGAAGGCCTCGGCCCCCGCGCTCCGGCAGGTTGGAGCGGGTTTCCCAATCTGCAACGGAAAATCCCCGGCCACCCGCTCAATCGTGGAATTTCATCTCTCCGGCATCGATGCGCACCGCCAGACGGTTCTCACGCGGCGGGAGAGGGCACGACCACTGATCGTTGTACGCGCAGTACGGATTGTAGGCCCGGTTGAAGTCGACCTGCAGGCGCCCATCCGGGAGTTCCTCCGGCTCGAGATAACGGCCGGCGCCATAGGTCTCTTCAGGAGCAGTCGCATCCACGAATGGTATGAAGTAATCGCCCCCCCGGATCGACTGGTACACCTGCAAGGTGGCTTTTTGACCCCGAACATCAAAGCGGATCTGACCGACATGCCAGAACTCCTGCTGCTCGCCGGTGGAGGTGGCCACGACCACATGCTCGGGTGGGGCAGTCTTTTCGAGAGCCAGCTCAAAAATCAGCCCGGGATTCTCAGAGAAGTAACGCAGGCCGGCAAAGGTCTTCCTCTGCTCGCGACTGAGCGGAGACTGACTGTCAGTCTTAAAGAAAACATCCTTGGCCTTGCGAAAATCGGTGAGCTCTGACATGGGGGATTTCCCTTTAGGCTCCTGGACGATGAAGTCCAACATTTCCGAGAGGGACAAATGAACGGAGCTGGATTTCAGCCCGCCTAAGTTTTTGGATCTGGTGTTTTTGGACGGAGACCGGTCACCCTTCCGACCTTTTTTAAGACTTCAGCCATTCATCACCCGAACAAAGCGATACATAGAATACCACAAAAAATGATCAGCGCGCCAGCCAGGCGAAGTCCACCCAGCTTCTCATTCAAAAACTTCCATCCGGCAAACGCAGCAATCACCACGCTGACTTCGCGGATGGCTCCCGAGTAGCTGACCGGCGAGATCGCATATGCCATCAATACCATCAGGTAGGCCAGCATGGACACGATCCCGATCGCAACCAGCCGCCAGGTGCCACTCTTCAAGGCTGACTTCATGGTCTGCCAGCCGTAGCGGTTCAGGGCCAGGGGAGCACTGATCGCCGGCATCATCAAAAAAACCAGGATGATATACGACAACGGCGAAGTCCTTTTCATGGCTGCGCCATCGATCACCGAATAGATCGATATGGTCAATGCGACGAATAACGCAAGTAAAATGCTTTTAGCCGAAGGCCTTTTCTCAATTTGCTGAAACCAGGCGCCTCCGCCCACCAAGAGAAGACCGGCGATGATGGTGAACAAGCCGATCCAGCCGCCGGGAGTCAGTCTCTCATGCAGGAAAAGGATCGAGCCGAGCGTGATCAGGGCGGGCGCCGAGCCGCGTCCAAGCGGGTAAATCAATGAAAAATCGGCAATACTATATCCGGCTGCCAGCGCCACAAAATAGATCGTCTCCATCAATGCACTCGCGACCATGAACGGCCAGATGGACCGTGCCGGCAGGCCAGTGAAGACCAAAACCGGGAGCATCACCACCGATGCGATCAACATCGCCCACCAGGCAGCCAGAAATTTATCTCCAGCCTGCTTGAGCAGGAAGTTCCAGGCGGTGTGCAGGAATGCCGAAACTATCAGCAGGATCAGTGCAAAAGGTGACATGGATTCTCGTCAACCCACCTTGAACGAACGCATGGAGATCGACCCCAGGGTGACCTTTTCAACAAAGAAATGAACCGATTCACCCGGCCGGGCAGCACCCAGGACATAGAGCAGGGGCTTGTAATGTTCTGCCGAGTTGATCGCCAGTGCGGCCAAAGGTCCCTGCGCCTGGTATCGGATGAGCGCTTCGTGGTCCCCAGCGAGAATCCAATTCCTGACGGCATCGTCGAATTCATTTGCCCAATCGAAGGCGGTGTCTTCCCAGGCGATACGCCCCAGATTGTGAACGACATTACCGCTCCCGACGATCAGGATACCTTCCTTGCGCAAAGCCCCGAGCTGCTGACCCAGGTCATAATGAGCCTGCGGGCTGATACTGCGGTCGAGGCTGAGTTGGACGACCGGAACGTCCGCCTGCGGAAACAAACGGCATAGCACGGACCAGGCCCCGTGGTCCAGTCCCCAACTCAGATCTTGGACGACCTCGACCGGCTTGACCAGTTCCTGGATGCGTCGGGCCAGGTTAGGAGATCCAGCTGCCGGGTACTGCACGGCATACAGCTCGGGCGGAAAGCCATAGAAGTCGTAAATCGTCTTCGGCTTTTCCATAGCCGTGACCTGTGTCCCCTTCGTCTCCCAGTGGGCTGAGATGCACAGGATCGCTTTCGGCCGCGGGAGTGATCTACCGGCTTTGCTCCAGGCTCGGCTGAATTCATTATCTTCGACGGCATTCATCGGGCTGCCGTGACCGATGAACAGGGCGGGCATGCGAGAAGCAGTCATTCAGGAAATCTCCTAGTATTGGTTTTGAAAAAAAGAACTGATGATCCCGGAGATATCCACAGGAGTATGCTGCCGGAGGATGCGGAAGAAATCGGCCGCAGTGGCGCGTTTCCCGGCCATCTGGTCAGCGTAGTCCCTCAAGAACGCAAAAAAGACCACGTCCCCGACCCGTTGCCGGATTGCCTCCAAGAAGAGGGCGCCGCGCAAGTAGACGGCGTTGGTGTAAGTGCGGTAGCTGCCACCCTGATAGATATTTGTGTCCACCCACCCGGAAGGGTGGTACTTGTCAACCCGGAACGACCACCAAGCCGTCACATCCGGGTAATTCTCCTGGTAGAAAAGGTGCTCGCTGTAGGTGGCCATGGCTTCATCCAGCCAGGGTTCCAGCGCCTGGTCGTTCCCGACCAGGCTGAACCACCACTGGTGCGCGGTTTCATGGACACCGATGTCGATCAAATTGTTAAGCACGGTACCGTCATATTCCGTATAGAAATCCTGGCTCAAGAAGAACAAGCCGGTTTGTTCCAATCCATCGTCGTACTCCGCCTCCACAATGGTCAGGCTGGGAGTCGGATACGGCCCAAAGAGGTCGCTATAAGTTGTGACCGCCTTCGCGACCTGCTGGAGGACAACCTGGCCGGCGGTTGTTTGCGATTTGAAATAGTAACTCGTGACCGTCACCTGACCAACGCTAAGCGAGCTGGAGAGATAACTCGGGCTGACAGACAGGACGAAAGTCCGGGCATTGGCAAGGTGATAATGCCAGCCGCGGGCAACAGGATCGCCCGGCGAGCTGGCAGCAACCACGAGCGGCGGGGTCGGATCGGTGAACTTAAGGGTGACATCAAAATCCACCGAATCGTAGACCAGGTGCTCCCCGACATTTGCGGGTTGGTGAAGCAGCCAACCCTCTCCGCTAGCATAAGGGACAATGAAAGGATACCAGTCCACCAGGTTGGTCTGCAGGTCATGATACCCGAAGACCTGATGTATGTCTGCAGCCGGAAGTTGCAGAGCGTACTGCAATGACAGGCTTACCTGCTGGCCCGGGGCAATGGCCGTGGTCGGCGTAAGCTGCAGCCTTATACCGTTCAAGACAGAAATCATCGGGGGCTGGCCATCGATGGTGATCGTTCCCATCTTCAGGCACCCCGGCCAGCGGTTGGATTCAACTGCCAGGATGAGCTCGTGCAAGGTATCTCCGCTCAGGTTCGGATACTGGATCGATTCGCTCACCGCCAGGGTATGCGCGCCATAATCCATGGAAACGGTCAGAATGTACTGCGCTCTGGATAGCAACGGCAGTGGGGTCGATGAGGCTGTTTCTGGCAGAGGGGATGGAGAAATCGAGGTCGGTGGAAGGTGGGTGGGAGTCATGGACACGGAGGAGGGGAGGAGGACAGTCGTTACTTCCGCCGCAGGATCGGCAAGCGGCTGAAAGGGTGTCAGGGAGGGAAAATCGGACGCACCGAACGTATAAGCCGGTAGAGGCAGGCTTGGCGCAACGTTAGACATCCCTGTGCATCCGCTCAGGGACCAGGAGAGCACGGCCATGAGAATCCCGAATAAAACAAACCGGCCAAGACCCGACATTAATCAAACCCAATCACCGGACAGGAAGCACCAACCTTTTGGATTTCACCCGAAACCTGGTTGGATAAACATGGGGCGATTACCAGGGATGGGTTCCCACACCCCTGGTCCGGATAAGGGACCGCCCCGATTGCGAGCCTTCCTCCCCGGCCACGGAGGGCTGCAAACGGTCATCCGCCCTCCAAAGATCGCTGCCAGAGGCTCGGCTGAACCGCATGACCGCCGGAGCAGTTCCGATGGTTCGACCTGCCCGTAAAAACAGCCAGTGGCTCAGAAGGGGTATGCTCCTTCAAACGGATATCCTGCTTGGATCCATTCTCCAATGCCTCCGGAAAGAGCCGTGACCTGAGTAAAGCCGGCCTTGAGCAAGAGATCCCTCGCCTTCGGACTGAGGTCAAAGTTGTCATCGACGACCACAATGGGCGTGTGACGGGACAGTTCATTCAGGTGAGCGGGGAGTTCAGCCAGCGGGATCGATTTGCTGAGGGTGATGTGGTACGCCTGCCACTTGTTAGCGGGCCTAACATCCAGGAAAACCGCATCGTGCTGATAAAAGATCCAGGCTTCGACCGTGGTGACCTGGCTCGGCATGGCCGTGAGCGCCTGTTGATGCCGTCGGAGCAGGACGAATCCACCTGCGGCGACGATCACTAAAAACAGGCTGGCTGCCAGCCAGAGCACCCAAATCGGAATATCCTTACGATCTTTACGTTGGGTCTTCTTCGAAAGGTTTTTTTTGTTGGGCATAGTCTTATCCGGTAATAGGTGCTTCTTTCAAAGGTTTGCAAGCAAGGGAGGGTTCGCGGGCAATATTCTATCAGAAAACCAGAGGCGAACCCAGGACACAATCTATCGGTCGTTTAATGATCCTGTACTCTCCAAATCTTATCAGGACGCAAACGGTCCATGCGGAGCGATCGGCAGTGGAATCTCCCCCGCTCGCTAAAGCCATCCGGTATGTCGACCCGTTCCAGAGAGGCAGCATTTTTTCGAGAGCAGGTTCGCATCCAGCCACCTCACTCTGACTTGATCTTGCCCTTCAATCTTTCCAGGCGGTGTTCGATCTCCTCCTGCCAGTGCCTGCGGACGTAGACCGGCAGAGAAGGATCTTGTGCCAGGTCGCGCGCAGTACTCGCCCACTGCAGCGCTTGAACCGGATCCCGGCGGCGGTGTTCGAAGTATTTTGCCAGTTCGATATGTGCGTAGATATTCCCCTCCGCCGCAGCTTTCTCCCACAGGCGCACAGCGGCTTCCAAATCCCCCCGGCGGCGCTGAAGGATGGAAAGACGCCTGATCGTCTGCCAGAAATCCGGTTCCGGGAGTCCCATCTCAAAGCTGCGTTCATAAAGGCGGGCAGCGTCATCCCATTTCCCAAGATCCTCAAAAAGTTTGGCCAGGGCGACCACGTCCTGCCCGAACTCATGCTGCCGTTCATGGGGCTCGGCCAGCAGCGAGCTGACGTGATAAAGGAGCGCAGCCATGGCAACAACATCCATGGCGTTGTGGTAGAAGACGCCCTTCAGCGGCGTGGCGTCCCCGCTGCGCAAGTAGTCAAAGTAGAGATACGGGATCTCCCAGCCAGAGACCTCTTCCATACTGCGCGGCGCCCCCAGGATATTCTCCTCAAGGTATTTCAGAGCGCGGCTGGGAAGCCGGTCCCGCCACAATCGCCGGGCCAGAGGCAGCAGATCCAGGTGGAGGTAGCCTTCAAAAGGAACGGGGGCGCGGTGGAGGCGGTAGCGGGTCTTCAACAGCGGGGCATCGAACGCTTTCCCGTTGAATGTGACCAATGCCTGAGCTGGAGCAAGGAAATCTGCGACACCTTCCAGCAGGGCCGATTCCTCGGTTGGATCGCGCATAAAAAATTGAGCCAGACGGAAAGCTCGCCCTTCGTACCTTCCAACGCCGACCAGGAAGGCATATGTCCCCGTACCACCCGCCAACCCGCTCGTCTCTGTATCCAGGAAAGCGTAGGCCTCGAGGGGTAGGTCTACCAGGCGTGGATCTTGCGCCCAGGAAGCCAGCGCCTCCAATCGTGATGCCAGGCCAAGAGGGGTGCGACCGTGATGGTAATCGGCTGGGAAAATCTGTTCGGCAACAAAAGTCTCCCCAGCCCGCGTGTCCACAGCGCGCCCATCTATGACGGTTTCGATTGAGATACTCGCTTTGGATTTCGAATCGGGCGGCACAAGGTCCGAAGTACCGACCTTGACGCCCAGGGCTTTAAGCTTATCGGTTAGGGAGTCCGGCCTCCGGGAAGAATCCTTGGACATGATGCCGTCATTATATCAAGATTGACTGTTTGCCACCCGGGCAAGGTATTAATGTGTTTACTGACTGGATCGTCCTCGCCTCATCCAGGATTGCCGAAGCGGAGAAGGAGGAACACCCTGGCGACCCTGTCAGCTTTCCGGTGCATCCACAACCTCCCCGACCAGGATTTGCAGGATCGCGATCGTCTCCTGCTTTCCTCCGATCCCGTTCTCACCGGCCGGCCCGACGCAGGAAGGACAGCCATCCTCGCACTCACACTCCTCGACCAGTTCCAGAGCGCGCTTCAGCAATTCTGCATGGATTTCAAATAATTTCTGACTGAAGCCGATCCCGGCCGGGACCTGGTCATACAGGACCACCGCGGGTTGGCCATCTGCAAAGGCAGCCTGCGGGTCATAGTAGACACCCAGGTCTCCACTATCACACATCAGGAACAGCGGCGCCAGCTGACCAAGCACACTTGCCAATCCCGCCAGACCGCTGCGCATGCGCACATTGGCCTCAGCCCTGCGATGACAGGCCGAGCACAAGGTGACCAAGTTATCCATGCGGTTGGCTTCTGCAGGGGAAGCAAACTGGCGGAACGGCACCTTGTGATGCACATCATGCTGGCGGTCGGATTCAGGCAGGCCGCATACCTGACAGCGGTATCCATCCCGGGCACGGACGGCATCCCGCAGGCGTGGCCACCCAGGTCCGTAATCGTTCGAATCGCTGCTCCAGGAACCGGCCTGCCTCAAAGCCTCTATGGTCGCCTCCGAGAGCGTCAGCCAGTAACCCGTGGTCTGGAATTCCGTCGGGGGCAGCTCGAGGGGTTCGTCACCCAGGCTTTCGCTACTGATCCACTGGCGCTTTCGGAAGCCGACCACCTGGGTGGTCACCTTTAATTCCCCGTACACTTTACTGCCCCCGGGGACTGTCAAATGATCCAGCGTGGAAACCAGGCCAACCTCGGTCTGCCGTTGCGGCTCCGTGTAGTAATCGAGCGCAACCGGAATCAAGGCTGCCGTAGCACGCTCGAGGTCAAGCTCCTGGACAAAATATTGCTGTCCTTCCTGCAGGTAAACCGCATGAGGATGGACCATCCAGGGAGCGGAGGCCATGTCCACCTCTCCCAACACACGCGGTTGCCCGCTGTCCTCCACCTGCAGAACAACGTTCTCGGGCGATGCCGAGCGCAGCGAGACAGCTGCAGCCGGGTAGGCATCGGCCATCCAGAAGTACTGCTCGTCTGAGCGGTGCAGCTCCTGACTGCTGACCAGGTAATCCAGGAACTCTCGGAGCTTTTCAGCTGGCAGGCGCCCGAAACCTTCTCCAGGCCGGAAGGGAAGTTCAAAAGCCGCACAACGCAGGTGGTTGAGCAGGATCAGCAAGTGATCGGGGTTGATCAAAGCCTGCTCTGGTGAGCGTGAGAAAAAATACTCGGGATGATGGGCGAGAAACTGGTCCAGGGGCGAGGCCGTGGCAACCAGGATGGCTGCAGCTGCCTTCTTACCGCGTCCTGCTCTCCCGACCTGTTGCCAGGTCGAGGCGATCGTACCAGGATAGCCGACCAGCAGGGCCGCTCCGAGCCCGCCGATGTCGATGCCCAGCTCCAGCGCGTTGGTGGCGATCACCGCTCGGACAGAGCCATCCCGCAAGCCCTTCTCGATCTCCCGGCGTTGCGCGGGGAGATAGCCGGAGCGATAGCCGCGAATGGCATTCCTCGGCGTGCTTTGCAACGCCGGTAAATCCTGCAGGTACTTTAAGAGGATCTCCACACTCCGCCGGGAACGGGCGAACACGACCGTCTGTACATCGTTCAAGAGCAAATCCTGAGCCAACCGGACGCCTTCCTGGATCGAACTTTTCCGCAGGCCCAGGGAAGGATCGATCACGGGCGGATTGTAGAGCAGGAAGTGGCGCTCACCGCGTCCCGACCCGTCGGCCTCGATCAGGCTGACCGGTTCTTCGATGAGCCGCTCCGCCAATTCGGATGGGTTGCCAATCGTCGCCGAAGTCAGGATGAACTGAGGATGTGCACCATAGAATGCCGCCAGGCGCTTCAGCCGCCGGATGACGTTCGCAACATGCGAACCGAACACACCCCGGTAGGAGTGCATCTCGTCGATCACGATGAAACGCAGGCCACTTAGAAAGTCCTCCCAATTGGTGTGGTGCGGTAGCACACCCGTATGGAGCATGTCGGGGTTGGAAAGGATCAGACGGGAGTTCAGGCGGATGGCAGAGCGGTGGGACTGAGGGGTATCGCCATCATAGATCGCAGCTTGCAGTCTATGGTCCAGGGATCTCTGTTGAAGAGCCGTGAGGATCTGGTTGATTCCGGTCAGCTGATCCTGTGCCAAGGCCTTGGTCGGGAAAAGGTAAAGGGCGCGTGCACCGGGATCACCGAGTAGGGTCGCCAGGACCGGCAGGTTGTAACCAAGGGTCTTCCCGCTGGCCGTACCGGTTGCCAGGACCACATTCTCCCCGGCGCGGACACGCTGCCAGGCATCTGCCTGGTGGCTGTACAGGGTCGTGATGCCGCGCCCGACGAGCGCCTGCACCAGCACCTCCGGCAAATCGGACGGGAAAGCAGCCAGATCGGCGGATCGGGGCGGCGTCGTCCTCCAAGTGTGCAAGTTGGGAGCGGTGTCGGGGTCGGCGCGCCAATGGGAAATTAGCGATTCAAGGGACATGCATGAGAATTATAACCGGCACTCAACCTTTGTTCTGCAAACCGGACCTTCCCGATCAAAAGCGGACGCAGATACCTCCATGCACGGGGTGCGAGGCAATGATCGTGCCATGAGCAACCTATTTTAGACCATATGTTCTATATGCGCAAGCCCCTTTATACTCGAGCTGGTTCCAGCAGGCGCTGGTCTTGAGCGGCCAGGCAATCTGAGAGGACGTTTCCCCAGAGGCATGTATTGTCCCAACCATACCTTGATCACATCAGCTGGACGATCAGCAGGAGAATATCGGCCACAAAAAGGGCCAGTAAACCGAACAGGGCGGCTTGGAATAACCAGACCAGCCAACCCCTCCGGTTAAACCAGTTCATGATCTTCCTGGCTCCCTGTACAAAGAAAGCATTGAAAGCCAACAGACCCGGGAAAATAAAAATGGCTTTCATGACCGGGAATTCCCGGTAAACCAGCGAATAGCTGATGATAAACGCGATATATCCCCAAAACAGGAAGAAAAAAAGTCCATAGGATGTCAATTGGAGATCGAAAGAATTTTTCCTGACCAATCCCTTGATGAAGGCCACCAATTCAAGGAACGCACCCAGGGCGAGCACGACTGTGGGCAGGAGAGCGAACACGAAAATCAGCCGGGTGAGGTCCAAAACGCTCGGCGTCGTAGAAGACCAGGTGGGAGGATAGTCATCAAAACGGGAGGAATACGACCGGGCGTAAAGCTGGGTCCACAACGATGTTCGATACGGAGGACAATCTCCCATATTATCGACCAGGCTGGGGTGTTCCAACAGCTGAACAAACCGGAAGGTAAAGATTCCATCTTGAATAGAAACAATCCCGGACTTGGGCAGACAGGTCTTTTCAAAAAAAGCGGGGAAGGGCGGGGTGAGAATGTTCACCACGACCGGTACCCGGTAGCGACGGATATTGGCGATGTACTGGTTGATCGGATTGAGGCATGCGATCAGGAAAACGAGCAGGAAGAACAGGACTGCGAAGAGCGCTGATCTTTTATTGCGGGCCCGGTCCAGCCACGCCTTGACCAGCAGGGCGGCCAGGATCGCAAACACCCCTGCCCAGGCGTTAGTCTTGGAAGAAATGGCGAGGGAAGCGAAAAGAACTGCCAGCAGGATTTGTTGGACCCTCTCTTCCTGCAATCCCAAGAATGTAAAATAGGCGGCCAACGTCATGAACAGGATGACAAAGGTATCGTTGGTGGCCTGGGAATTAATGGCGATGAATACCGGGTTCAGAGCCGTGAGGAGAAAGACAAAAACCAACAGTTTTTGATCCTCGATCCCGATGCGCTTCAGGAAAGCCCAGATGACGAGCAAGGTAATCCCACCAGCCACGAAGTTGATCAATTGGGCTGCGACGATCTGTCCCGCAGCGTTGGTGATCCCCAAGAGTTGAATCAGCCCCGCTACCGTGAGATGGTAAAGCTTGGGTTGAAAACACTCCCAACAATCCTCCCGAAGCGGCAGACTGTGATGCTGGAGGATCCAGGTAATCACCTGCATGTGGTCATCGTACGCCTGCCGGTTAACCAGGGCGAGCGTCAGCCGGAGGCCCATCGCGATGGCACAGGACACCCAGAACAGGATGCGCGTCTTTTCGGATAGCTTCGTCGAAGGAGATAGGGGGTTCGTAATTCCGGTCACGGCCTCAGGCGCGTTGCCCTTCCATAGATTTGTGAATGGTTCACCCGGTCAGTTCACAGCAAATCCGATCCGGTGAGTGTGGTCCAGCCCAGAGCAGGCCGTACCTACATCCAAATGGCCATGTCACCGGAATCAGAACTAAAAAGCGACCCAGGCATTGATTCGATCAACTTCGGATATGATCGAGATTACATCAGGCAAGTACAGTCACCTGCTTCGGCCGGTGTATTTTTCTACCCGATTCCTCGTGCTTGGAGATCCGCTTCCAGATAAAGCATCGGCCCGACCATAAAACCACCTCCAAATTTGAACCACGACTCGGGTATGAAAGGGGTCCTCCTAGTGTGTCATCCAAGGATAGCTCCCCGACGGACAAGCTAGCCGGTCTATTTATTTTTGTCCGATTTTTGCGTTTTATTCAGAACACGGAACGCCACAGCTCCGACCGCTAGGGGAAACCAGAAAGTGATGGCGCGATAGGTCAAGGTGATTAACGCGGCCGCCTCCCATTTGACGCGCAGGGTGTTGAGCACCACCGTAAGGACGCCCTCGACCACGCCTATGCCAGCCGGGGTCGGCGACACGATCAGGAACAGGTAGCCAATGCTGAAACCACCGACC
>Ga0187877_1000275_pt1 | contig 70053 bp, 53 predicted proteins | sample June2016WEW_17_1_3_FD_132430 | JGI IMG/M metagenome (GOLD analysis project Ga0187877, IMG submission 132430) | Peatland microbial communities from SPRUCE experiment site at the Marcell Experimental Forest, Minnesota, USA - June2016WEW_17_100 | ecosystem: Environmental > Terrestrial > Soil >...
CATGTACACGTTCAGCTTCAGCTTCCTCAGACTCTCTTCATACTCTTTCGCATTCATCAGTTTGCTCATATAGTCCTCCGGCACCTTCATTTCCTTCCGTCTCAGTAATCATGGTATCGTGTTCGAGAATGGTACCACAAAGTATGAGACGGATTATCTCTTCTTTCTCATGGCCGCCAGTTTCTCCTGGAGCGCATCTATCCGCTCATGATTGTCCTTGGAGCCGATATACGTCCTGAAGAGCCATTCCTGGACTCTCATGGCATCATCCAGGCCCGCGCCTAAGAGATTGTGTGCCAGCTGCTTTGTCTCCTTCAGGCAGCCGCGATCATAGGACGCCATCTCGCGGGCAATGGCACCCACTTCCTCGAGGAGCCTGCCCTCGGAAAAAACCTTGGTGACATACCCCATGCGCATGGCTTCAACGGCATCGTAGATCCGTCCCGTCAGGGCCACCTCAAGGGCGTTCCCCAAACCGATGATCCTCCAGAGGGGATCGATGATGGGGGTCAATGACAGAACGATCTCCCGCTGCCCGAACTTCGCCCGCTGTGATGCGTAACGGATGTCACACATCTGGGTCAGATCGAAACCACCTGCAATGGCAGGCCCTCCCACGGCGCAGATAACAGGCTGGCTGCAGAACAGGATCGAACGGTAGGCCCTCTGGAACAAGGCCGTATAGGCTTCGTTGGAGACCTTCTCCAGCTTTCTGATGACAGTCAGGTCAAACCCTGCGGAAAAGTATTTTTCTCCGCCGGTCAATACGATGACGTTCACATCTTCCCGGGCCGCCAGAGCGGAAAACATCTCCTCGATCTCCTCAAGGACCTCGGGGGCCAGGGAGTTTCCCTTGTCTGGGCGATTGATGGTGACTGTTGCCACCCGTGCGTCAACGGCGAGTAAAAGGTATTCTGCCTTCATGTTCGCATCTCCTTCCCGGCGCCGATAATGCAGATAGTCTTGATATCGTCGATATTCATGGGGAAATCTCTCCTTTATGAAATGTTTCTCCTGCATGTATCAGCCAATGGGAGAGGAAATCCTCTCCCGCCTTTCTTCCCATCCTGTAATCCGCTTCTATGGATACGTCACCCATGGATAGACGCCCGGAACGAAGAGGTCTTATAGGCGCTATCTCACAGATCGATGCATCCGGGGGAGGGTACCGGATGAACCGGACGGCATCCCGGTATGCACGGTTGAGGCGATGGATCCTGGCGCGAAGCGCTGGGTAGCCCCGCAGAAAGAAGAAGGCCAGAATCGAGTCCAGGAAGCATCCTTTGGAGGCGTTTGCCGGACGGGTGCGGATGACGACTATCTTCCGTGCGCCACGGAGATATGCCTCCCGTATGGGCAAAGGCTCCGCCACTCCGCCGTCGGCGACCCGCCTGCCCTGAACCTCGACGAAGTCACGGTAGATCACCGGCAGGGCGCTCGATGCCTTCAGGTAGTGCGAGAGTGTGTCTTTATCAGGATGCACGAATACCGGCTCCCCAGTCAGGGCATCGGTCACACCCACGAGGTATTCATGGGCAGGGTTCCCGGTGGCGGCCTTTGTATCGAGGGGCTCATGCTCGGCTGCATATTTCCAGAGCCAATCCAGATCCATGAGGTGGCCGCCTCTGACAAACCGCCTGAAGCTTAAGAATTCCTTCATGTTCATGGGGCCCGTGATGATCCGGTAATACCTCTGATATTGTCCGGACAGGTAAGAAGCGAGCGTGATCGCCCCTGCAGACACTCCGATGAGAAGGTCGAAGGGATTGAAGTGCTCCTTGAGGAACGCATCGAGCACGCCGGCTGCAAAGATGCCGCGCATCCCTCCGCCTTCCACAACCAGGGCTGTCTTGACATCCGACATGAGAATCACCTTTTGGTTACCATGCATTCATGTGGATCTAGTCCTCATAGAGGGCCTGGAGCTGGCTACCGTATTTCTTCATGACATTACGCCTGATAAGCTTCATGGTCTGGGTAAGCATACCGTTTTCCACCGTGAAATCCTCTGCTATGAAAAGAAACTTCTGCGGCACTTCATAGCCACCGAAGGTTTTGCGCAGATGAGCCGTGATATCTTTCGACAGATAATCCTGCAAATCTTTGTTCTTCAGGGATTCTTCCAGTGTGTCTTTCAACAACTGCTTGATGTTTGGATCGGCTTTTAGTGCGGCAAAGTCGGTAACAATGATGGCCACATTGTAGTCTTTACCCTCGCCGTAAAGTATCACGTTGAGGACGTAGCGCAGTAGCCTTACTTCATTTTCAATGCTATCCGGGTGGACATACTTGCCATTGGCCAGCTTGTATTCGTCCTTGAAGCGGCCGGTAATATGCAGGTAACCTTCTTCATCGATCCAGCCGCGGTCACCTGTGCGGATACCGGGGAAACCATTCCATGTATCCGGCATCATGATTTCTGCCGTCTTATCTGGCTTATTGTGGTAGCCCATCATAACATGAGCACCATAAGCGCATATTTCTCCGTCAAGGCTGTCTTCACCGACTCGTGATTTGTCGATCACTACGTGCATGTTTTTAACCGGCTTGCCGACGGTTCCCAATTTGTTGCCGGTTGTGGGGTTATTGGAGGAGATGATGGGCGCTGTTTCCGTAAGGCCATAGCCATCGTAGGTCGGCTGGCCGATATCTTTGAAGAACAGAGCAATTTCCGGTTTCAGAAGCGCGCTGCCGCTCACGAAGAACTTCAGATTGCCGCCGAAAACATTGCGTACCTGAGAAAAGACCAGCGCATCGTAATCATTAAACTCCTTTGTTTTTTCCTTCAAGTCTCTGTTTTTGATAGCTTCCGCGACTGCCAAATCGAAGAATTGCTTTTTAACCGGATCAGCGTTAACCCCCTGTTGAATAGTATCATAAATCTTGTTAACGACGCGTGGAACGACGGAGAGCCCCGTGGGCTTGACTTCCTTGAAGTTCTGCACCAGTTTTTCCACGGATTCGGCAAAAGCTATACCGCCGCCGCAACTAATGTAACAGTGTAGGTCAACGGCCAGACCAAATACGTGCGCCCAGGGAAGAAGCGCCACAACATGCATGGTTTCATCCAGCCCGAATGATTCCGCGCCGGTACGTGGGGGCAAAGTAAGATTGCCGTGAGAGAGCTCAACACCTTTCGGATCGCCGGTGGTGCCGGAGGTGTATATGATATTGGCCAACTCTGACCAGTGAGGCTTAATGGACGGCGTGGGATTTTTCTTGCCCATTTCTTCCAGGGCCTTAAGAGAATTCTCGCCTTCTCCGTAAACAATATAAATTTCTTTGAGAGTGGGAATATCTTTTTTGAAATCTTTGACCTTTTCATAGATGCTGGCATCCCGGACAAAGAGGATTTTAACTGCGGCGTCGGTAACAACGTACTTCATGACTTTCTGGAGTTCCTGTAAATACATGGGAACAAAAACACCACCTAGGCCGTGGACAGCCTGTTCGCAAATGAACCATTCCGCGCAATTGTTGAGGATGACGCCCACGGACTCACCTTTGGATAAACCTAGTTTTTTCAAGGCGCCACGGAGGTTGTTGACCCTCTCGGCCACCTGCGCGTATGTAACCCACTCGTACTGGTCGGTAGCCTGGTTTTTCGTGCCGAAGAGCTTGTTGTCCGGCCACTTTTTCACACCCTGCTCAAAGAGATCTACGAGGTTGTTCGGACTTGTAAAGTACTTATCAAGTTCCTTGATCTGCGCTTCTGAAATATTATTCATAGTCACCTCCTCAAAAAGTTAATTTTTGGCTCTTTTCTTATCCAGGAAGGCAACATAGTACTGGGCCGTTTCCTGGGGCCTCTCCACCATGGGCATATGACCGCAGTCCTTCATGATGATGATCTCGGAGTCCGGCAGGGAGCGTTTCAGGATCTCCGTAGTAGACACGTGGAGGATGCGATCGTGATCACCCCAGATGACGAGCACAGGCAGCTTGAGCGTGGGCAACAACGGCAGGAGATCGACATCGTGGGTATTGAGGTCTATCCACATCTTCTTGGTGAAGGCGCTTGATTCGACTGCCTTCTCGGCCAGGACAGAAGTGATGGGCCACGGGATGAAGGGTTCCTTGTAAAAGGCATATTTCATTAGTTCTGAAAAATCTTCCTCTGAGGCCGGGGTGAGCGGACTTAAGCCCTTTGCTACTGCAATCTGAAGATCGCTCGGCTGCGGTGAAACTCTATGGAGACCGGCATTGTCCAGGAGGCACATCGTGATGACCCTTTGAGGATTCCTTGCTGTATAGAGGATGGAGATATATCCTCCCATTGAATTCCCTGCGATATGAAAACGGCCGAGCTTGAGTGCATCCACAGCCTGGCCGAGGCTGTTTGTCAGGTAATCAATGGAGTACGTCTTGTCCTCTGCCTTGGCATTGTCACCATATCCGGGCATGTCAAAGGCGATCACGCGGTAATTTGCCGGGATGTTCCGTGTGAAGCGGATCCAGTTATCCTTATTGGCCCCGAACCCGTGGATGAGCACGATGGTCTCGCCTGATCCCGACCGCTCCAGGTATGCCATGCTCTGGCCCGGGATCTGTACCAGGCCCTGCTTGAGGCCCGACTTGGACCGGTCGGCAGAAATCATGAGGTCATACATGCCGTGTTTAAAAGATGCGCATCCGGTTGTCAGGGATATGAGCAGTAAAACGGTTATGAACAGAAGATCCCTTCTCATCACGTTACCTCTCAATAGTCTTGTACTTTTCTATCCGAAGCAGGCTCGGTCCACATCCGACAGCGAAAACTCTTCCTCTCCCAGCGCGATGACCTTGCCCTGCATGACGGGCAGGATCCGCGCGATGAAGAATCGGGCGGAGTGGAGCTTGCCGCTGTAGAAGGCAGCCTCCGGGTGACTTTCGATGAGCCCCCGCCGCTGCTCGACAGTCAAGGCACCTTTGGATGCGAAAAACTCTTCGAGCTTTGTATATGCGATTTGCGCCTGCCACAGGTGCATCCATGCAAGCAGGGTATCTCCCACGATTTCCAACATGGGTGTGGCGTTCATGAAAGCATCATGCGCATTACCCGTTTTTTTGAGGGTGTCAAGGTATGTGGCGGCGTTTACCATCTGAAGCTTTGCACGCATGACCGAAGAGGCCAGGCCCTTGAGCGTGGGCTCTGCAGCTGCCGTATCTATGGTCCGGTCGATTTCGGACACCAGCGACCTGAAAACACTACCCCCGGACATGGGGATCTTCCGTGCGAGCAGGTCTATGGCCTGGATGCCGTTGGCGCCCTCATAGATGGGAGTGATGCGGCAGTCGCGGGTAAACTGCTCCACCGGATAGTCCCGGCAATATCCGTACCCGCCTAAGACCTGGATTGCCGCATTGCAGACCTGAAACCCCATGTCGCTCGTGTATGCCTTGCAGACCGGAGTCAGGAGCTCGATAAGACCGTGCAGCTGCTTGCGCTCAGTCTCATCGGCAGAGGCATTTCGCCGGTCGATGCAGAAAGCGGTGTAATAGTTCAGGGCGCGCATTCCCTCTACATAGGATTTCATCCACAGGAGAGACCTGCGTATGTCCGGATGCTCTATGATGGCTACCGGCAGCGCTTTTTTACCTTTGCTCGTGATGTCGGAGCCTTGGATGCGTTCTTTCGCATATTCTCTTGCATTCAGGTATGCCGTGCCGGCGAGTCCGAGGGCCTGCATGGCCACGATGAGCCGCTCTTCATTCATCATGTGGAACATGATGGGTATTCCCTGACACTGCTCACCCAAAAGCTCCCCGATACACTCATCGTTGGCACCGAAACTTAAAGAGCAGGTAGCGGAGCCTTTGATCCCCATCTTGTGCTCGATGCCCGTGCACTGCACATCATTCGGCTCATCCAGGGAACCGTCATGATTGACGCGGTGCTTGGGCACGATAAAGATGGATATCCCCTTGATGCCCTCGGGGTCACCATCTACACGGGCGAGCACTGCATGTATGATGTTAGGCTTGCCGTCATGGTCACCGGCAGTGATGAAGATTTTCTGCCCGGATATTTTATAGTGCCGCTCATTGATCTTTTCCGCCCGGGTTACGATCCGGGCAAGGTCGCTCCCGGCACCCGGCTCGGTCAGGCACATGGTGCCTCCCCATTGAAAGGACAAGAGCCTGTCAAGATAGAGATGCTTCTGTTCCTCTGTTCCGAAGAGCTTAATGAGCAGTGCCGTTCCATGGGTCAGGGTCATATACTGGCTCATGGCCATATTCCCGGCCACGAACGCCTCACAGGCTGCAGTAAAGAGGGTCAAGGGAAGCCCTTGACCGCCTACCTCGGGTTCCTCGATGGATGCAACCCATCCCTGCTCGGCATACTGCTGCAGTGGGCCGTGAAAGGACTCCGGCAGGATGACGCTTCCATCCTTCCACTGCGCGCCGATGAGGTCGCCGTCTGCATTCGTCGGGGCAAGGTCGTTCCGGGCGAACTTGATCGCCTGTTCGAGAACCATATCGAATTCGTCTTTGGAAAGGTGAGAGAATCTCTCCAGCCTGGTCAGTGCAGCAATATCGAGCTGCTCGTAGAGCACGAAATCCATGTCGCGTCTGTCAACTAAGGTGTCGGCCATTGCTCACTCCTATTGATCCCGGAATTTCGGGGTGCGTTTTTCCAGAAAAGCTGCAGCGCCTTCCTTCTTGTCTTCACTTGCATAGCAGGTACCGAAGAGCTCCCGCTCGAGCCTCATGCCGGTATGGAGGTCCATGGCCGACCCCTCGAAGACCGCCCGCAGTGCAGCCTGGACGGCAACCCTACTCTTGCCCGCAATGGTTGCTGCGAGCTTCATGGCCTCTTCTACTACGGTCCCCTTTGGCACTGCCCTGTTCACCAGGCCGTATGCTTGGGCCTGAGCGCCGCTCAAAAAATTGCCGGATAGGATGAGCTCCAGTGCCCTGGCCTGTCCAATGAGACGCGGGGTCCTCTGGGTGCCCCCGTAGCCCGGGATGATGCCGAGCTTGATCTCGGGCAGGCCAAGGGTGGCGCCTTCATCTGCCAGCCTGATATGGCAGGCAAGCGCCATCTCCATGCCGCCACCCAGGCAGAACCCGTTGATGGCGGCGATGATGGGCTTGTCCGCGTTCATGAACAGGTGCGAGAGCTCCTGGCCTTTGATGAGAGAGTCGGCCCCCTCCCGGGCGGTCGTGTAGTCATTCAGCTCGCTGATCTCGGCGCCGGCGATGAATGCCTTGCCTGCGCCGGTGAACACGATCACCCGCACTTCGGGATCAGTAAGGGCCTTGACAAAAGAGTCCCGGATCTCGTCCAGCACGGCCCAGCTGAGCGCGTTCATGGGAGGGTTGTTGATCTCCATCAGGGCTACGCCTGTGTCATTCACGGTGTATGAGCACCGCGATCCTTCATTGACCGTCTTCATGGATATACCTCCATATTACTGTGTCTTTTTTATGACAGAAAAGCCATCCATCAAGGAACGAGTTATATAGTATCTTAAATTAATTTATTGATAATTAATAATTAATATATTAACAAATTGTCAACCTAAATCATCCAATCCTTGCGCACTCCCAATATGCCTCATTATCTGGCGGTGTTATTCGCCCCAGAGCCTTCCGCCCGTGCGAGCATCAATGCTGTTACCATTGAATATTACTGATCCCCAGGGACAGGATCTGCCCCTGGGGTTTGAGCCTTCATTCATTGAATCGGTTTGGCGAGTTTCAGGATTTCCATGGGCAACTGGATACCGAGGGCCACAAACTGCTTTTCATCCACGAGGATGGTAAGATCCTGCTGCCTGGCTATGGGAAGGCTTTCGGGCTTAACCCCATTCAGCAGTATGTTTGCAGCCTGTTTCGCAGCGAGGGAACCCACCACGGAAAACTCCGATCCGATATAGAGCGCACCAGATCGATTCTCTCTGCTGAGCGCGAAACTGATATTGGGAATCTTGTTTTTTCGTGCAAATGCTGCATGTTCGACTGACGCCTTTCCACCCTTGATGGCATAGTACGTATCAAGCGGTACGATAAAGGCCTGTACTCCCTTATTCAAGAGCTCCTGTGAAGCAGGAATTATCGGATCATTCTTGCTCACCTCTTTTGTGAGGACGGTAAAACCTAAAGGAGGTCCCTGTTTCTTTATCTCATCCGCATGTGCTACGGCATTTTCGTCATCACTGTAAATGACCCCGAGGGTCTTGACGTTCGGGAAGCCTAGCCTCACGATCCTGAGCGCATCTTTCACGTTCATATAGAGTGTCGCTCCGGTAAAGCCTGGACCTGCCTCGGTCAAAGACTTGCACCCGGCAGCTTGAGGGAAAGCCACTGCAGTGAAAACCAGGGGGATGCCTGCACCTATGATCTTGTCTTTTGCATATTTGGTTGCCGGTGTGCCTATGGTCACGGCAAGGTCAGGCTTGACTGATGCTATGCGTGACGCTTCGCTCTTTATATCCATTGCAACACCGATCTTCTTCCAGATTCCCCCCTTTTCTATATCAAAGTCAATGATCTTTCGGTTTATGGTGAGATTCTTGCCAACCGATATTCCGTTATTAGCCAACTCCTTCACAAATCCCTCATAGCAATCATCAAACACGGGGATATTGGCCACCTGAAGCACCTCTATCCGATACATCTTATCCGCTGCATATAAAGGTGTTATGAGACAGAGAACCAAGAGTCCGATTAAAAACGCAGGTATACCCTTCATAAATGCTCCTTTCATTATTCTGTTCTGGTATTGCTCTCTTATATAGCAATCATATCACTGCCGATAGCCAAAATCCGCTGTCCAATACTCATAAAGAAAACCTCTTCAAGGCGGTCATTTCGTGTCTTCCTGAAATTTTTCGCCTTGAAGAGGGTAATGTTCAGTATGCACTACTATGCAATCAAGAGTTATCCAAAACTCTTTTTCGATAATGCTTTCATCATGTGCGGATTACATCCCATCCTTCATGAATCTGGAGGCCATAAGCTGGAGCAAGTCTCATTGTGCCTTCGCCGCCTTTCTCCTGGCCAGGAACCCCAGGATCTTTATGATGCCCAGAATACCTGCAATGAACAGTGCGCCTCCTATGACTTCAACCCCCATCCATGAAAATATATCCTGGTCCGGGGTCTTATATGCCACTGCAGCCACCAGGAAATACATGAAGGTATAATTGTTGAATAAAACAGGGATGATCTCTCCTAAGGCCACAATGAGATAGACAAAAACGATCACGTACAGCAATTTTGCCAGTTCCATTCCCAGGGCAGGGCCGGCGGCCTCAAGGAAGATCATGACAATGATCAGATTGGCGATCCCGAACAGCCCCCCCACAAGGATGTTGGGGGCCTTTTTTATGTCCATGTGCGTCTCAAAGAAAAAGATCATGACCATGAACGCCGGCCATGCCGCGAGTTTGAGGTGCGTGAGAACGATCTCTCCAAGTGCAACCAGGACGATCAAAAATACTCCGAAAATAAGTCTGTCTTTGCTCAGCTTAGCCATCTTTGTTCGCTCCTTTAACCATTATTTTTCATTTTAAATACAATCCGCAGAGATATCTGTCCTTGCTGAAGTGGCCGGTGCGGCGAGTAATTTCCCAAAGGCATGTATGCCGGATTCGCACCTTATGCATGAAAGGCATACGGAGCACATCTTCTTGGTGGAGGAAAAGCACAACCTCTATTCACGCACGTCTTTCCACCCGTACGACCGAGGTGTTGCAATTTAATGTGTTCTTGTTGCTTGTTTAATAATTAATTAACATGTTATCAAATAAATCATAAACGATCAACCGTATCTTTTTAGCTCTATATGGGATACATGATGAGCGGTATGGATGTGTATACCCGGCAGTTTCGCGTGCGGTATTCCGAAACCGGATCCGATGGTTTGCTGAAGCCGGTTCAGGTCTTTAAATACTTCCAGGATGCGGCAAGCGAGCATGCCTATGAAATGGGAGTCTCGGGCCTGCACCTGCGTCCCAAGAATCTTGCCTGGGTGATACTGCAGTATCGGGTGAAGTTCTTTGGTTACCCGAGGTGGAATCAAACCGTTTATTTGAAAACATGGCGTCATGCAGAGCGAAATCTCTACGAGATCAGAACATATGAAATCCGGGATGAACAAGGAGAATTGCTGACAGAAGGAAAAAGCGTCTGGGTGATGATTGATGCCGGGAGGAAGAGGCCGGTACGCCTGAAGAATAACATGCCGCCCGGTCTCATGACCGGAGCCGCACCGGTTGAAAATAGCTGTGCCGAGATACCCGCATTATCGCAGCCCGAGTTTGAGCAGATATTTCGTATCAGGAGACGGGATCTGGACTTCAACGGACATGTAAACAATACCGTCTTTATCGAATGGGCACTTGAGACAGTGCCCGAGCTTGTAGTACTGCACCTATTACCCTGCGAGATCGAGGTTAATTTCCTTGGTGATGTCGGGTATGGTGATACCGTCAAATCCCAAGCACAGAGTCTTTCGAACGATGCGCTGCCGATATTCCTGTATCGAATAACGGATAACATAAATGACCACGAAAAGACGCGGTTGCGAATTTCCTGGAAGCAGTTCTGTTAAACGGTCTCTTCTATGATATCAAGAATCTTTAGAAGCTTCGTGATTTCCTTCTTGCCCACTAGCTCCTCGATCTTCTTGTTGAGCGTCTGGGCTACAGGCAAGAGCGTGACGGCAAGTTCCCGGCCCTTGGGAGTAAGGTGGATCTTCATTGCCCTCCGGTCTTTCTTGTCGACAAAACGTTCCACGAGCTCCTCACGGATCAGACGATCTACAAACCCGGTAATAGCCGGGCTGTCCACCTGTACTCTGTCTGCAATATCCTTGACGGAACTGCCGTCATGGTCCAAGAGGTCGAAGAGAATGAATGTCTGGCCCACGGTCAGACCGTATTTGGCATATTCTCTATTCACGTAGCGCCATATCCGGCGGGTCACCGCGCCGATGCGAAAGCAATAAAATCCGTCAAGTATGTTCATGTAATCCTCTGCCTTTCTATCCCGAGAAGGAGAATCAAGGAGAAATTAAAATACCTTAGCGCTCCCGGACAGTCAACAACATATATAAGAAGAGGAACTTCTTTTCTCACTTATTACTTTTTATATTTTCCTCTTGCTTTTTTCTGAGAAGTTTTTTATGAGTCTCCAGCGCACTGCGAATGACGCAGTCGCAATTCCTTGAGATGATCTCGGTTTTGCCCGGGTCGCCCAAGATTTTTATAATTAAACTATACCCATTCGGCTTAAAACGGGTGGCAAAAAACCCGGCATGAGCCATGGCATAAAATGAGAGGTTATCATAATGTTTAGTATGTTTGTTACCGGTTGTATTCTTATAGGGCTTTCTGTGTTCATCAAGAAGATGGCATCCACTGATTAAGAACTTAAAATATCCAATTGCCTTTGACAGGCATCCTCTTCTTCATCTAGACTTGCCGGGGTAAAGTTTTTATATTACTGCCTTCATCACCAGGAGGTAAAGTATGCCTTTTATCCTTCCTCTGTACAGGCATCCTGATTTCAGCATCCGTTCGTTATCCGTGGCGCCCATAGTGAAGTTCATCAGTGCGGAGAAAGACGGTGTGGCGCCTGATGATTATCACGCCACATCCATCTATCCGGAATATTTTCACATCAGAAAGGGTCAATGGGTCCTGCCCAGGGAGTCCCGCATGGACTGTGTGGCGGCGCTGGAAGATGACGGCTCGCTGTCGGTCAAGGAGTTCCGCAACATCAAATCAGGGGACAAGATTGCCTGCGGCAGACATGAAAACGGCGAAGACGGCATCTTCCTGCATACCCAGGCCTTTGACTTCATGGATGCTGCAAGCGAGAAGTTTGCCTTCAGGAGCCGCATCACTAGAGAGACTTCGTTTTCCATCGACTATGACGATCTCTACGACCTGTTGGAGTTCGAGCGGGAATACGGGTTTATTGCCTGGGTGCTCGGTCCGGCTGTCGTTTTTGATCGCGACGCCAGGAATGCCTTTGCCGAGCTTATTAACCGGGGCTATGCGCATGCACTGCTGGCAGGCAATGCCCTTGCCACCCACGATGTGGAGGCGGCCTTATTCTCTACGGGGTTGGGCCAAGACATCTATTCCAAGCGCACGGTGCCGCTCGGGCACTATAACCACCTGGATGCCATCAACCGAGTCCGAAGGATAGGATCTTTAAAACAGGCCATCGATGAGGGGGTCATCAAAGACGGGGTCATGAGGGCTGCAATCACAAAAGGCATCCCCTTTGTACTGGCAAGCTCCATCCGTGACGATGGACCGCTGCCCGAGGTGATCAGTAATGCCTATGCAGCACAGGACGGGATGCGTGCCGTCGCGCGAAAGGCCACAACCGTCATTGCCATGGCCACCCAGCTCCATGCCATTGCAACAGGCAACATGGTCCCCTCCTATCGGGTTGAGACCGACGGGACAGTGAGACCCGTGTACTTCTATACCGTTGACATGTCCGAGTTTGCGGTGAACAAGCTCGCCAACCGCGGGTCACTGACCGCCAGATCCATCCTCACAAACGTCCAGGACTTTGTGGTGACCCTGGAGCGCGGATTGAGGATGCGTGAAAAGTAAACTGCAGGTTGGGTTGACGGAACAAAACACGACCTGCTGACAATCTCCCTGTTGCAGGACTATGGAGATTATGTTCTAAAATATTCATTTGCTATGAAGTGCATAGAGTGGCAGAGACTGTTGAAAAACCTCAAAATTCAAATTTATATATTTTTAACTACTTGATATCAATACATATAAATATGCCAAAATCTAGTGATTCGGACTTTTTCAACAGTCTCGCACGATATCTATACATAGGGCATCTTATCCCAAACACCACGGTTTGGCACATAATCACCAGTTTCTCAGGGCTTTAAGGACCGATGATTCTATTGCATAATCATCGTTTTATACTGACTCCACTTCCCTTCCAGGATGTTATACGGCAGAGGGCCGAGAGGAGGTCACGCAGGAATAAACAGGAAGTTTTGACCGTAGTGACCGAGTCTTACACGAGGAGCCAAAAAACAACATCAACCCATGCCCACAAGCACGAGCTTCTCTATTTTCACTCAGGGCTTGATGTGAGGATTCCGGCTAACCGGACGTCCGTTACATATTAGCAATAAGCCTTTTCGCCCAGTCGGCATAGTACTTGTCGTTGGATGCCGATGCCTTCTGGAGAATCGACTTGGCCTCATCCTTTCCTCCGCTCTTTATGAGTGTCTCACCCAGGTACACTTGACCTTCGGGGTCATTAGGAAATGTTTTCTGAAATTCCCTCAGGTACTGTAATGATAATTTCTTGTCTTGGAGCGGCCAGGGTAGGACGTACCAGAAGCGGCCTAGGGCTTTTATGGGTCCACCATCCTGATACATCTTGTTTATCTTGTAAGCCCTCTCGAAACTATTCTGGGTCTTATCCTTCAAACCTTCCCTGAGAGCCGTGAGCACGCTCACGCTGTCAGAATAGCTCGCTACCGAGAACCCGTACCAGGTATTGCCTTCAACACCATCCGGATTCAGGGCAATAGCCTTCTCCCCATACTTCATCCCAATCTTCCCGTACTCCTTGCAGACAGCCTTCCAGTTCTGCGTGTTCTTTTTCTTGGATTCATCGGCATAATATCGGTACGAGCGGGCCGCCTTCCATGCCGCCTCATAGCTGTTCGGATTTACCTCCAGGGCCTTTATGAACATGTCACCCGACTCTTTATAGCTCTCCAGGTTTATCTTCCCTTTGTCGAAGAGGGCATTGCCTTGGGCCATGAAATCCTCGGCGTGCACAATGAGTGGCAAGATGAAAAATACACAAAGAAATAATGCCGACTTTAAAACACACTTCATATCAATTCCTCCTTAAAAATGAGATGTATATATAGAAAAAAGGCGCTTCCCACCTCACAGCCTCGTTATCCACCCCTTGCCCTGCAATCCGGCTCCTATCTTCATAAAGTTCAGCGGAGCGTGCCTGTAGCCTCATGGCGATGAGCATTATTGAAAAAACCCTGCTTCTCGAGGATATCCCTGACCGCCTTCAGACAGGGGGAATTGTCAGGGATGTCCGTTATGGGTATGTCCAGCAGATCATGTTCCGTTACACAAGGGTCTTCAGGCATGAAGCCCAGGATTTCGATGCCCAGACCATTAGCCTTTTTCACCATCTCATCGATCTCCGTGCCTCGTATCCTGTTCAGGATCACCCCCTTGGTATAATCACCCTGAATTCCGTATTCGCCAGCGATCCCGCGGATGCTCGAGGCGGTCCGCAGACCCTTGGCAGTCGTATCCGTCACCATGAATAGCCTCGTGATGGTATCCAAAACGCGCCTGTTGATCTGCTCGACTCCGGCCTCGCAATCGACCAGAGTGAAGTCGTATTGCTTCGAGAGCGTACTGATCCCATACCTGAGGAGATCGTTTATCTTGCAGAAGCAGCCCGGTCCCTCTGACTTGCCCATGACAAGCAGGCTGTATCCGTTGAAGGTCATGACTGCTTCCCCAGCTATGACCTCCTCCATGGGGATGTCCTTGATCCTCCTCTTCTCTTCTGGATCCTCGATCATTTTTGTTCTGAGATCCGCGATGGTCTTGACCGGAGTGCACCCGAGGGCATAAGTGAGGCTCACCGCAGGGTCTGCGTCCACTGCGAGGACCGAGAACCCCTTTGAGCGCAGGATTCGGGTCATGAGGGATACCAGGGTGGTCTTACCGGTCCCGCCCTTTCCTGTTACCGCGATGATTTCATTAATGGGTCTCTTGTGTGAGTTGCAGCATTCGCACATTCTTTCCTCCTATGCATAGACGTGAAGCCCTCAGACACATACGCTCTTTGTATCCTTGTTTCCTCCAGCCGGGGTGGCCTCCCTCTGCCGGGCCTTTTGCCACCGTTCCTTTGCAAATAGGGCTGCACCCAAGGCTCCAACAATCTGAGGGTCAACTTCACCAAGGCTCACAAACTCTACTCCGAGCACCTCTATCAGGCTCTGGACCACTGCAAAATTCTTTGCGACACCTCCTGTTATGGCTACCCCTTCCTTTATTCCAACACGCTTAACCAGCTTACTTATCCTATCAGCCATCGCCCTGTTTATCCCGGCAGCAATGTTTGCCCGGTCTACCCCATCATTGAGCATGTACAACACCTCAAATTGTGACAGTACTGTGCACGTCTTTGTTAAGGCAACAGGAGAGGTTGCCCCGGAAGAGAGGGCTGCAAGATCCTCAAGCTCGACACCCAGAACCCTTGCCATCCCCTCGAGAAATCTTCCCGTCCCGGCAGCGCACTTGTCATTCATTATGAAATCGACCATGTAGCCATATTTGTCTACCCTGATTACCTTGGCGTCTTGACCGCCGATATCTATGATCGTCCGGACACTCGGGTTGGCCCACTGCGCCCCTCTTCCATGACAGGAGATCTCCGAGATGCTGCTCTGTGCGAAGGGGATCTTCTCCCTACCATAGCCCGTGCTCACACAATAATCTATGTCATCAAACGACAAGCTCGTCTTGGATAGAACTTTTTCAGTCACTTCTAAGGCAGTTTGTTCGGGTCTCGGCCTTACCCGTATGATCTCATATTCGACAATGGAATCATCTTCGATGATTACTGCTTCGCCCGAGAGGGAACCGACATCACAACCCACATAGATCATTACAATCCCTCCTTATCCCTGCTGCACTCGCTGCTGTGCACACAATGCAGCCCCGAGTGCGCCTAACAACTGCTCGTCTATTGATGAGAGAGTGATCACCTCCATGCCGAGTGTCTCCTCTATTGCCCTTATCACACCTTTGTTTTTCGCGACCCCGCCGGTGGCAACTATATCCTTGATCCCCCCAATCCTGTTGATCATCGTGGTGACTGATCTTCCTAGGGAGTGGTTGATCCCGGCTGCAATTTTCGCGGGTTCCACCCCGTCATTTATATGACTGACAATTTCACTCTCCCCGAATACTGCACACTGGGTGCCCATATGGGCACTTTCCCCGTAGGGGAGAATAAGATTACCAAAATCTTCGACCTTCATTTCAAGGGCCTGGGCAGCAAGCCTCAGGAAAAAACCGCACCCTGACGCGCACTTATCGCTCGTTCTGTACTCGAGCACCTTCCCCTTCTCGTTGATGCTGATAACGGTGGTTATCAAGCCCCCCATATCCACAACGGTTCGCGTATCGGGATGGATCCGATGGGCAGCCACGGCAAGGCATTTGATAATGCTTTCCGTGATGTGATCAAAGGAGATGTACCGTTCACCCATTCCCGTACCCGCCTTTACATCGATGCCGGCAAGCGACACACCGGCCTTGGAAATCACATTATCCACGCTTTTATCTACAACCTTTGTCAGGTTGCCGTTGTTCGCTGTTATATCGTATGCCACAATACCATCGTCTCCAAAGATAACGGTCTTTGTGGTTATGGCACCGACATCACAACCAAGGATCAACATTTTATGTTCCCCCTTCATGAATCACGTCTTCAGATAAAGGTTCAGAAGGTTGCAAAAAAGTCGTCCATAATACGTTTCAACTCCGAGGGACTGGTGAACCTCTTGTCCATCATATCCATTTCGAAACGCAAGGCGGGAACACCAGTTTTTTCCTTTACCTTGTCGGTAAGAAGTTTGTTGAGCGCCCAGAAATGCTTGCAGGCCATATGACCGCCAATGGCCAAGGCATCAACCTTATACGCCCTTGCTACATCAACAAAATCATTTACCCAGGTATCTGACCAGCTCATGGCTTGCCTCGCCATGGGCACCTGCATCATTCTCTGTGCCAGCCCCTCAATCATGGTCTCCATGTTGGTCGTATCAATCATCGCATAGTCCGCAGGGAATAACGTGAGACAATCTTCCGTGTAGATTGCACCGTATTTGTTTTCGAGCCAGTTGAAAAACGGCAGATCAAAGCACTCCCAGGTATATCCCCACGCCAGGCGTACCTCCTTTTTGCCCTCAGGTATGACTCCCTGGCCCTTGTCAGCGCGTTCTTTTACAATCTCGTAGAGGCCCTTGAAATAATCCCTGGAAAAAGGTGTTCCCATCTGCGCCGTAAAGATGGTGTCGGCGGGGCGGTGCCATCCCGTGTCTGGGCATGGTACCAGCTTCCTCAATTCCTGAATTTTCAAGATATATTCCCCGGTTTCATTACTTAATTTAATGTACTCCCTCAACTTGTCCTCATCGAGCTTTTTCCCTGCAATCTTCTCCAGTTTTCCAATCATCCTCTTCATTTCAGTCGTCAAAAACTTGAGAGCACGCTCGTTCATGTAATAGGGAGTCTCGACAACGATAAGAGGGGCATTAAATTTGCGGGCAAGATATTCATAGACCCTGTTGCTGGGATCGCATGGGGTGGTCCCCTTTAAAAAGGCGTCAGGTTTAGGTACGTATCCTTTTAAGAGAAAGCCGGCTCCTCCCATATTGGAAGAACAGAGGTGATCGGGATACCCTTCGGCATGCATAGCATCGATACCCTCTTCGCACCCGTCGGTATAGAGGGCAGCGGTCAAGCCTGAGAGGACTTCGAGACATATGGGTGCAAGATCAAGGGCAAGCATAGGCTCGATGGTATGGACAAAATAATGGTATACTACCTTTTTCCCTTGATCCAGTTGTGAGTGAAACCAGTCGCCCCATCTCCCCATGCACTCCGCAAATCCCATGGCCGTTTTCCTGTTCTTCTCTTCCAGGAGGCAGTTTATCAAATCGGTCTGTACGAGATCGAAAATTTTCTGATAGTGCTCGGGCAAGACCTCGCGTACAGCCTCCTTCCCACCCCAATCATCCAGGTGCGAGAGATCCTGCGTTAGAATAAATTTTGCCAAATCACCGGTTATCTGCCACCTTGTGGTGATTGTTCTGTCTTTTCTGTCACTGTATTCAGCCACGGTCTACCTCCTTGAAATTCTCTCGATAAAGGCCTCGATCCTGGTTCTCACTCTCCCCACATCAGTCAGCATATGTTCTCTCTCGAGATTGAGTACAGGGATCCCCTTGGGTTCCAATTCATCTGCTAACATGGTGTTATCAACAGCATGGTTGTCGCAGAACACGACCCTCTGGAGGATGATGCCGTCCACATTCGCTTCCTTGGCAATTTTTTCCGTATACTGGAGCCGCGATTCAAAATGACCAAGCATACGGGGACATGGATTACTATAGTAATAGCACCTGGCAATCGCTGCCAAGGGATCTCCATCCTGTTCAACCTCAACAAACTCCTGGAAGTTTCTTGAGCCTCCGCAGAGGGTATCTGTCACCACGATCCCACCGAGGCTCTCGATGATCTCAATAAGCTGAGTATCATCTAATGGGGAACCTCCGACCATGATCCTTGCCTTATAATCCTTAATTCCATCACGCGATCGGATCTGCTTCAGGGATTTTTTGAGGAGGGTATTGTACTTTTCCCTGGGCATGATATCAGCAGCAAATACAAGCTTCATTGCCTCTGTACCGCTGATGGGAGGATTATCGGCCTTTCTCAGCTCATAGAGCTCCTTCAATAGGTGTTTGCTTTCGTTGTACACACCGATACTTGACTGTAAGTCGCTATTGTTAAGTCTTACGGAGAAATTACTCATTAGATCTTCTTTGAACCTGAAGATCTCCTCCTTATACCATTCAAAGCCCTCATCATAGATCGAGTGGGGGACAGTGACCATGTATTGATAATCGGTTGTCGGAACGGCTTCTTTCCATACTTCGTACATCCGCCGTATCTGTTCGCAGCCATTCAAGAAGCACACTCCGTCAAGGAAATCATATCCGCCGGATAGACCCTCCTGCAAAATACACCGGGAATACGTACAGTTGAAACGGTGGTAGTACACATCGGCAAGTCCTGTTTCTTTTGTCCCCCGGGCTTCAAGCCGGTAAGGAAATATGCCTGCTGCGTTAATAATCTCCTTCGGCGCATAATGGCAGGTGAAACCGACGATTTTGCGCCCATCTGCCTTCCATTCCTTTATGTACGGATTCTTTTCGCGTGAAGGTAATTTCTTCAGCTCTTCTATCGCTGTCATTTTGACCTCCTCATTTTTTAGTCCTGGTGTCTCCATCAATCGATTTATCCTTTCATTTCCTGCTGTTTCCGCATTTCTTCATCTCTCAACTGCTTCTTGAAAAGTTTCTCCGTCACGGTCATGGGAAGGCTGTCCCGAAACTCCACAGTCCTGGGCACTGCATACGGCGCCAGATTCTGCCGACAGTGCTCGATGATGTCCGCCTCCGTTACCGTTCCCTTGCAGCTGTCCTTCAGGACCACGAACGCCTTGATCCGCTCGCTGCCGTCCCGCTCCGGATCGGGAACCCCGATAGCTACAGCACTGGCCACGGACGCGTGCTCAAAGAGCACTGTGTCGACGAGTGTGGTGTAGACCTTGTTGCCAGAGACATTCACCATGTCCTTGTCGCGGTCCACTAGGAAGAAGTACCCGTCATCGTCCATCCTGCAGAGGTCGCCGGTCCTGAGCCAGCCTTCAATGAGGCCGGAACCCGGCTCCGGCCAGTACCCCATCATGACCTGAGGTCCGCGCACGTAGAGCTCACCCACCTCGCCCGGTCCGAGGTCCTTCCCCGTTGCCTCGTCCACAACCCTGGCATCGGTATCCACGACAGGCACCCCGATGGAGCCGACCTTCTCGAAGGGCATGAAACCAGTTATCTTCGAGAAGCTGGACACATTGAAGTGCGTAACCGGGCTAGTCTCGGTCAGCCCGTATGCCTCGGTGATGGGCATGCCGGTCTCCTTCTTGAAATCGGCCCTCACCTTCTCGGGCAAAGGCGCTGCCCCTGATGCAAAGGTCGTGTTCGTCCGGCCGATCTTCTTCTCCACGAGCCGCATATACTGGGTGGGGACCAGGGGTGCCATGAAGGGCCGGTACTTCTTTAGAAAGTGTACGATGGTGTCCGTGTCCCTCGAGTCCGGCAGCAGGAGCATCTGGAGCCCCCAGAACACGGACGCCCTGATGGTCCAATGACCGTAGGAGTGGAACGTGGGTATCCCGATGAGCATGGATGCCTTGCCGATGATACCCTTCTCCAGCGGCTTGAGGACCCAGGGCAATGCCTGGATCGTGTTCGTGACCAGGTTGTAGTGCGTCAGCATGACCCCCTTGGGTACACCTGTGGCGCCGCCGGTGAATACGAGCTCTGCGAGGTCCTCCTCCGGATTCACGCTGACCGCAGCCCGCATGGGCTCATGGGCTGCAATTACCTTCCTGAGTTGGAGCACTCCGGGTATCTCCTTGACGGCCGGCTCGTCTGCAGAGAAATCCTGCACATTGGTGACAATGATGTGATCGAGTATCGTATTATCCCGTATGGAACTCACGAGTTCGAGAGACTCCTCGAGACAGATGAGGATCTTCGCCCCGGACTGGCCGATCTCGTAAGCGAGCTCCTTGCTGCGGTGCAGCGGGCTGCACGGCACGTGGACCGCACCTGCCCTGAGGATTGCATAATCGCTGATGATGAACTGGGGTGATGTGGGCAGGATGGTCGCCACCCTGTCCCCCTTGACGGTGCCGAGGCCTGCCAGGGCGGTTGCGAGCCTGTCCACAAGGTTCTTCAGCTCCTCCCAGGTATATTTCTTGCCCAAATACTCGCATGCCGCCCTCTTCGCATATTTTGCAGCTGTCTCATCGAAGATGGCACTGAGCGACACCACCGGATACGGTGCCATGGTGTCCGCCAGGGCGAACGGTCCGAGCTTGTAGTTCTTGATCCATGGTCTCTTGCTGTTTTCACTCATTCTTCAGTCTCCCAACTCGTCGATCACAAAATCCAATTCCAGTTCGCGAAGCTTCTCTCTTGTGGGTATCCCTGTCTGCATGTCCCAACCCCTGAATTCGTAGTAGGCGTCAAGCAGCGGATCGAGGTCAACGGTAAGCCCTGCTGCAGGGCCGTCGGGCAGTGGTTCTTCGAGCAGCCTGGCCGGCAGGGTGTCATCTTTCCTCCTCATTCCCTCCCGTATGTTGAACATACGGGCCAGGTTGAAGATCCGCTCACCCGAACGCCTGAACCCGGCCACATCGAGGTTCCAGCCCGTGGCGGCGTTGATCACGGGCAAGAGATCGTCGGCCATGAGGGCCATGCCCATGAACTTGCAGGCACCCAGCGCATCGAAGGTGGTCAGAGCGTCTTCCATGTCCTTGACGACCTTGGCCTCCAGAGGGTTTTCCTTTGTGGCGTCCTCGATGGTGTTCTCCTCCACGATGAGGAAGGGGATGTCCAGAAATGTAGGCCCTTGAATGTATGCAGTTATATGGTCGCCGCCCCTGTTTGCCGTGACATACGCCAGGCCGGTGATCTTTGTGGCCCTGCAGTCATAGGCGGGCAGCTCCATGCCCTTGACATTCATGGCGAACCGCTCGCTGCCATGCCCGAGCTGAGCGGCCATGCGCCTGGTACCCTCGGCCAGGAGGTCGCCTATACCCTGCCTGGCAGCAATGCTTCGGACCAGGTCAACCATGGTGTCCGCATTGCCGAACAGGATCTCCTTGCCTCCCGTGTCCTTCTTCTTGAGTATCCCCTTCTCGTAGCACTCCATGGCAAAGGCGATAGTACTGCCCGCCGAGACCGTGTCGAGACCCAGGTCGTTGCACAGGATGTGGGCATAGGTGATGGCCTCAATATCACTGATATCGCACATGGACCCGAAGGTGCCGATGCTCTCGTACTCCGGTCCCTCGCCCTTAATGGCATATTTTCCGGTCTTGATGTCCACGTGCCTGCCGCAAGCAATAGGGCAGGCAAAGCACGCCTTCCTCCCCACCAGGATCTTATCATTGATGGCCGGTGCATTAATCTTGTCTGCATATGCGCAGACACCGCCCTGCCAGTTGCGCGTGGGCAGACCGCCCTTGACGTTGACGAGGTCGAGCACCATGGCGGTGCCGTACACCTCGAGCGTTATCTTGAGGAGGCTTTCGCTGATGAAGTCGGAGGCAACCTTCGCAGCCGCCTCGAAGGCCGCCTGGTCGAATATGGGAATCTTCATCTCGCCTTTCACTGCCACGGCCTTGAGCTTCTTGGAGCCCATCACAGCGCCGAATCCGCCCCGGCCCAACGCCCGGTGGCGCTCGTTCATGATGGCGGCATACTTGACGAGGTTTTCACCGCCAGTACCGATGCAGGCGATACAGAAGCCCTTGCCGAGCTGCTGTTCGAGGATCGTCGTGGTGTCAAAGACGTTCTTCCCCCAGAGCCCGGAAGCATCGTTGAACGTAACTTTGCCATTGTCAATGATGAGGTAGACTGGTTTTTCGGAGGCCCCCTCGATGATGATGCCGTCAAAGCCGCTCCTCTTGAGCTCCCTGCCCCACTTCCCACCCGAGCCCGATTGGCCCCAGAGGCCTGTCAGCGGGGACTTGGTGACGGCATTGTACTTGCCGGAACTGGGAGAGAGCGTCCCGGTTAAAGGCCCCGACATGAAGATGAGCTTGTTCTCGGGTCCGAGCGGGTCAACACCTGGTTTGAGCTCCTGGAACAGGTACTTGGTGGCTAGACCGCACCCTCCCAGGAGGAGGGCGGCATCTCCTCTGGGAAGGGGCTCTTCCGATACCTTCCTGTGTGTAAGATCTACCCTGAGAATCTTTCCCATGAAACCGGACATGTCCTTATCCCCTTGCCGTATCGTGTTAGTCTGCCCGCACGATGGTCACCATCTTCAGGAGCTTGAGGAGGTTTCCCCTTACCTTTATCCTGCCCTTGAGCACACCCACGATGGGATTCAGCTCACCGCAGCTGTATGCAGCCAACGTGTCGAAATCAGTCCACAGTGCAGCCGAGGGGTTTGGGATGGCCCCATCCTTGATGGAAATCACCCCTCTATCGAACAGAATGGTGATCGCCACACCGGTGCTCTTCTCCGTCGCCATGAGGCTGCCCGAAATCCTGCTGATCTTCTTCATGCGCTGCGGGTTGTCGATGTTCTGTTCCATAATGGGCAGCAGAGTGGCACCCAGGCCGTTGAGATCGCCGATGATGCGGATCTCTCCCATTTGGCCTCCTTATCCAGCCCTCACTCGCCGAGATACTCGTTCTTGAATGAGCTTATGGAAGCTGCCATTGCCCGGATGTATTTGGCATTGCGCATGATCTTCCCCATATCCCCCTTCAGTTTGAAAAGCGCCCGAACAACGCCTTCTATAAAGTCTTTTTCACCCTTAACCACCGGTTTAAAGTCGCCATAGGTGCCTGTGACATAGAACCCAGGCTTTATTTCCCCTGGGCTATCGAGCATTTTCAATTCAAGGCACTTGCCCCCTTTGATGTTGGCATATATGTAGTGTGTCTTATCCAGCCCTGATCCCGGGGTGACCTCAAAGAGAAAATCCCCTGGAAAATCCAGGGCCCAATTCTTCCCGTTTTCTACACATGCCGGATCATTGTTCATTGCATTTTTCCATGCATCACACCATTCCTGCGATGGATATAGAGCCATTGGTTCACCTCCTAATTGATTTTTTCTTTCATAAATTCTGGTTATTGTATCCCTTGCCTACAACGTCTCCAGCTCATACCAGTACCTGGCATTCTCCATCTGCTTCAAACCCAGGCCGCCCATCCAAAGTCCCAGCATTTTGCCGTCCCTCCAGTGCTTCTCAAGATCAAATTCTCTCGAGTAACCGTACGAGCCCATGTAATCCATGGCTGTGCTGCAGACTTTCTCAACTGCCTTACAGGCAAATGTGGATAGTCCGCGTGTCTTATGCACCAGCGTGTCATCCCACGGATTTGTTCCATAGATGTCTGGGCGATCAACTTCCCGTGCGTACATATGGATCCATGCAGATGTTGCCTCGATGTTGATGGCTATATCAGAAAGGGCTGCGGCCACCATGCTGTGTTCCTTGAGGGGTTTCCCTGCTATGATCCTCTCAGTGGTCCATTTTTTGATAATCTCATAGACGCCCTTCATTACCCCCAGACACATAGCGGCAGTCCCCATGTTCCCATAGGTTATCATCTCTTTGAAATATTTCAGATCATCGCCTGGTCCATGCGCGCGATACCTCTTCGGCACACGCACTTGATCAAACCAGATATCAGTATTCATGTCTGCCGCCATCCCTGCCTTCTGATAAGGACCTCCGACCGAGACCCCTTTTGTATCAGCGGGCACGTAAATGAAGGCAAAGTCATTCAGGTCCTTTGACCCCTTCTTCGTGGTGCACACCACGCCGTAAAGGTTTGCCACGTCGCCTGAGTTTGTAGGCCATATCTTATGGCCGTTGATCACCCATTCATCACCGTCGAGTTTTGCGGTCGTCTGAATGGTCTTGCCCTGCATCCGGTCAATGTTCTCAATGTCCGCCCCGCTGGCAGGCTCTGTCATGGCATTGCAGCCAACATACAGCTCGGAGCTACAGAATTTCGGTCCAAGTTCCTCAAGAAGTTTCATATTGCGGTGAGGTTTCAATATGATTGGCAGCATCGGCCATACGGAACACAGGCAGGCAACAGTGAATCCCGAATCGATCCTCGCCCCCTCCTCACCAAGAACGCAGATCAGCGTGCAGGCATCTGGGATATCAGTCCCACCAACCTCATACGGGAAAAATGCTGCGTTAATCCCAAGATCGACGAGTACCTCTTTCAACAGGGGTTTGACGATCTTGTGGTGCGTCCAATCCTCATCGATCTTCTGTCTGACCGGTAAATATTTGTCCTTCCCCCACTCCCTCAACACTTTCCCGATGTCGGTAACGAAATCGGAAACCCATTCCTTCGGCCTGATAAAATCATCAATGTTCGGCATACCTTTCTCTCCTCCTGTCTATGAAAATCAACTTAAACCGCCCCCTACAAGTTCCAGCCCAGCGTGCTGCTGAGAAAGCCCCTGAGCTGCTCCTCGTCCGCAACACCCAGCAGGCGGTTCTTTTCCTCGCCTTTTTCGAAGAGCAGGAAGGCAGGGCTGCCCTGAAGATCAAGCTTGTCTTTGAGCGCCAGCCGGGACTCTTCGTCCACCAGGCATACCTTCAGGTCTATGGGAAATCCTTGAACCATCCTGCCGAGCACATCCCTGATCAGATCCGTCTGGCTGCTGAACTCGTAATCCCTGCGAATGCACAGCATGAGGACCGGTTTGCCCGCCGAATCGATTTCGTGGTCAAACTCGTTGTACTTAATAAGCTTGATGGGATATTCCCGTTTCACTCTTCTCTTCATGTCACCACACCACGGCAAAATTAATCGCTTTAAGAAACTAATGCCCCGAAGGGCTCCTGATAGTTTCCTAATGAAAACTTCGTGCCAAGAGGGGTATGACGAGATATCTTTCGGGATTTAAGTTGGTTGCAAAAGCAGTAGGGCGGATATGCACTCGATATGTGTTAAATCTTTACACGAGTGTAATTTACACAAGTGTAATAATTATAGTGTTTTATTATGATGTAATTGCCCCTATGAGATCATACTTAATCGCCTTATCCTTGCTTGCCGATACCATGCTCGCGCATCTTTCGATACAGGGTGGGCCTGCTCATGGAGAGCATACGCGCGGCCTTGGCGATGTTCCAGTCGGTCTGCGTCAGGATATCAAGGATGAGCTCCATCTCACCACCGGACTGGTTATCCCCAGTACCAGTCTTCAGCGCAGAGCCGAGCATGTATGGAGGGAGGTGCTCCGGCAGGATGACACGATCGTTGCACAGTACGAACGCGTGCTCTATGGCATGCTCCAGCTCCCTCACGTTTCCGGGCCAGCGGTAATTGATGAATATCCTCATCACTTCGTCTGAGATGCCGTTGATCAACTTTTTGAACGTAGTTTCAAATATGGAGCAGAAATGATCCACAAGCAGGGGGATGTCTTCAAGTCTCTCCCGCATGGGCGGGAGCTCGATCTCGACCACGTTGAGCCTGTAGTACAGGTCTTCCCTGAATTCCCCCGACTTGACCTTTTCCCGCAGGTTGCGGTTCGTGCTGGCTATGACCCTGGCCTCGGTCTTTTTCGGGGCGGCATCGCCCACGCGCTCGTAGGTCTTTGCCTCAAGGACCCGCAGGAGCTTGGACTGGATGCGCGGTGGAATGTCTCCGATCTCATCCAGTAAAATGGTGCCATCCTTTGCCAGTTCGAATCGGCCCTGCTTGTCCTTTATCGCACCCGTGAACGCCCCCCTGGCGTGTCCGAAGAGCTCGCTCTCGAGCAGGTTCTCGGCCAGTGCTGCACAGTTCACCTTCACGAAGGGTTTTCCCGCCCTCTTTCCCGAATAATGAAGGGCGTTTGCCACAAGCTCCTTGCCGGTCCCGCTCTCGCCGGTTATGAGAACCGTGGTCCCGAGATCCGAGAGGGCCTCGACAAGTTTGAAGATATTCTGAACTTTCTTGCTTTTTCCTATAATGTTTTGGAACTTGCTCCTGCCTCTCAGCTCCTCCTCGAGATCGTGGAGCTTGGTGATATCACGGATTACAAGAACAGCCCCCATGTATGCACCTTCATCGTCCATCAGGGGGGAACATGAGAGCAGCACCACCTGCCGGGGCCGGTCATAGTGCTCGCATTCCATCCGGAGCTCCCGTATGGGCTTTTTCTGTTTCAGGGTTTCCCTTATCACCTTGGAGCAGTTGTGGCTGCATTTCGTGAAACAATCATCAAAGGCCTGCCCGGTGATTTTTTTGATGGATATGCTGCAGATGGTCTCGATATGTCTGTTGGCATCGATCACGTGCATGTCCTCATCAACCGTTATGATCACTTCGTTCACACTCTGGAAGATCGCCTCCAGGTTCGTGCGGTATTTCTCCTTCTCCCTCGTGACAAGCTCTTTCTCATCGATGAGAGCCTTGTGACTGATGGCCAGGGAGACTGCCCTCAGCAGATCGTCCTTCCGCACAGGCTTTAGCAGGAAATCAAAGGCCCCGAGCCTGAGCGCATCGGTCGCATTGTCCAAGGTAGGATTCCCCGTTATCATGATCACAGGATGCTTCAGATGCAGCGACTTCACCTGCTTGAGCAAGTCCAGACCAGATTCTCCTCCGAGCACAATATCGATGAAGATGAGGTCCACCTGGGTGTGGAACAGGATCCTCCGGGCGCTCTTGAGGTCCGATGCGGTGACGACATCATACCCCTCTTCCTTCAGGAAGTGGGAGAAGGTGAACCTGATGCTTTCCTCGTCATCCACGACGAGGATCTTTTTTTTGAGTCTCTTCTTCTCAGGCTCTGCCATGATGTCCCCCTCGTTTAACGTGCCGGCAGGTCGATGATGACCTTGGTGAATTCACCGACGGTGCTGTCGAACCACAGCCTGCCCCCATGGTTTTTGATGATGCCATGGCTGATGTTCAGCCCGAGCCCTGTTCCTTCATTCATGGGTTTCGTGGTGAAGAAGGGGGAGCCGATCTTGTCGATTATCTCCGGCGATATGCCCGTGCCATGATCGCACACGATAATCCTCAGGGCCTTCATACTCTTCATCCGTGTCTTTTCTGCGCTGATCTCGATGATCTTGTTACTGTGGGCCCCCCTGTACTTCTGATTCAGTGCATACCGGGCGTTGCTGATGACGTTCAGGAACACCTGCTGAAGCTGCTGGCTGTTGCAATAGAGCCTCGGGAGCCCGACATCCGTGTCGATCCTCAGTGAGATCCCGTCATTGGCCAGCTGCTTGGCCACAAGCCCGAGACAGGAACTGATAACCTCATCCAGTGAGGTAGATACGAACTCATCCTTTCTTACCCGGGCGAATGAAAGGAGATTATGGACGATACCCGCAACCCGCTCCCCCTCTTGGACTATCCTCTGCAGGATCTCATGGTCTGCAGATGCTCTCCCTGTTTTCTCAAGAAGTATCTGTCCATAGTTGAGTATCCCATTAATGGGGTTGTTGATCTCATGGGCCACTCCGGCAGCGAGCTCGCCCAGCGATGCGAGCTGGCCCACACGCACGGCTTCGGCCTCGTATGCTTTCTTTTCCGTGGTGTCCCTGAAGAGCTCCAGGATAAGCTCAGGCGAGCCGTCCCCATGCCTGGTCACGATGCTCGTGGTGCTCCAGAAATCCATCCTTTCCCCACTGACAGGGATGATGCAGGCACCTTCTCGCTCATAAGTGCCCCCCTTACGGAAACACACTTCGCCGATGCACGGATTGCAAGGCAGCTTGCTGCCATGGATGACCTGGTGGCATTTGTTGTTAATCAGGTCCGGGAAAAGGGAGCGCGCCTTTTCATTGGCCCATACCACTGAGTACGACCTATCGACGATGATCATGTAGTCAGTGACCGAGCCAAGGATTGCGGTGAGCTTCTCTTCACTCTCCCTGAGCGCCTTCTCCGCACGGACCGCGTCAGAGGTGTCGATCCCCACCCCTACCTGGTACCTCTTCCCGTCGATATGCGTACGCACCCCGGTAAAGTAGTGAGGGGTTTCGCGGCCGTCCCTACCCAGTACGACGGTGTTGGTAAACGCCCTGCCCCTGCTGAATACCTCACTGATTTTGTCTGCGATATTTGATTTTTCCCTCTCCGGGAAGAAGTCGAGGGCATGAACGTCGTTCATTTCCTTTGTCGAATAACCCCCGATCTCCTCAGTTTTTTTGTTCCATTTAATGAACTGGCCGGATTTATCGATCATATAGAAGATGCACGGCAGCGAACGGATGATACTCTCGGAGAAATTTTGCTGCTTCACCAGATTCTTCTCCGTCCTTCTCAGGTTGTCGATCACCCTGGTGAGCCTCTTGTTGGTTTTGTTTAGTTCGGAGGTCCGCTCCTGCACGAGCTCTTCGAGGCGGTTCTTGTACCTGCGCAGCTCCCTCTCCGCACTCCTGGCATCCGTGACATCGCGCACGATCCCACGGAACCCCACCGGTGCATTTGATGCGTTCCTCATGAGGGACACGGAGAACTCCACGAGCCGTTTTGTTCCATCCTTCCTGACGATCTCCCACTCGAAGGCCTTGACGGGCTTGCCGGTCCTGAAAACCCGGTTGTACATGCTGAAAATCTTTTTCATGTACTTAGGGCCAGCAAATACCTTGTACGACATGCCCACCATGTCTGTCTTAGAATACCCGATGATTGTGCAGAAGGCGTCGTTGAAAAATATGACCCTTCCCCGAAGGTCAACCTCGTAGTAACCGTCTTCGATCTGGTCGAGAATGATCCGGGATTTCTCTTCCGACTTGAAAAGGGCCTCTTCCACCTCCTTTCGGGAGGTGAGGTCCTGGAGCGTTTCCACTGCACCTATGGTAACCCCGTCCCGGTCCTTGAGGGGGGCGGCCGTGCAGAAGATCCATTTCCCCTTATTACCGAGATGGGGGAAAAAGAGCTCAACCGCGTACGCCCCATCTTTGTGGCTGATCCTACGGGAATCCTTCCCATAGTAATCTTCGATCTGCAGCCTTGCTGCATTGTCCACGACAAGGTCAGCAAGGGTCTTCTTCTTTCGGGTATAGAAGGGGGACCACTGTTTATTGGTATTGAGGAGATCCTCTTTTCTGAATCCGGTGAGGTATTCATAGGCCCTGTTACAGTGGGTAACCCGGTGCGTTCTGTCGATGACAAAGGCTGCGATGGGGATGGCTTCTATCACATTGGAAAGCGTGCGCTCTTTTTCAAGGAGTTGAGCAATCGTGAGCTGTGACTTATTCAATTCACTCTCAAGCCTGCAGATCCTGTTTTTCTCCGTGCTGTCTGTGGGTCCAGCCATACCCACCACCTCCAGACGTAACCAGGGTCTTCTTTATGAAAAGAGCTTCTATCAGATTAGATATTATACAGCATTTCTCGATAAATATCCACTCTTGTCCAAAATAGTGCAATTTAATTGAGGATCACTTTAGGGGATACACTTCAGGTCTTATTCGCACCGGGGAAAGTAACACTTCATGAGCCCCAGACTTTGTCTTTGCATATTCATAAGGTGCTCTACCGCTTAGAGTCATGAAGGATTCTTTCTGACATTTTATGACACCTTTCTTTCTTCTATGAACCATTGATAACTGCGATTTATAGATGTTTCGAAGAGCCTCAAAACTGATGATCTTGGTTTACAATCTATGCTGCAAGGCGCTCCATGTCGGTGGCACGAAATCTACACATAGGGCATCTTATTTCAAACACCACAGGTTGGCACACAACATCTTCAGTTTTCAGGGTATTATCGAGATGATAGTATTTGAAAAAAAATAATTAACTATATTCTAAATAAACAATAATCAAAGAATTAAAGAATGTAATCATTAATATTATTAATTTATAATAGGTTCATGTCAATATATTTGTGTCTGGGAGTAGTTTGAGGTACAAACTACTCTGAATTACTATTTGAATATTTACAATCAAATTAATACCAATTAATTTAATAATTGATATGGTGATGACCTCATGAAAATTGAGCTGGATGCCAAAAGCAACTCAAGAAATCCAAACCTTAAGGTTTGGATCTGCCTACTGTTAACAGCTGCAACACTCACAGTGTATTGGCAAGTAGTAGGTTTTGACTACATTAACATGGATGATCCTCAATATATTTTGGACAACTATACCCTCAGAAATGGGGTGAGTCTTGAAGGAATCAGATGGGCATTTTCATCGTTTTATGCATCGAACTGGCATCCACTAACCTGGATTTCTCATATGCTTGATGTACAGATCTTCGGTCTCCTCAATCCGGGCCTGCACCACATTACCAACGTGATCTTTCACATTCTCAATACCATACTTCTCTTTCTCGTTCTGGAGAAGATGACCGCTGCATCCTGGAGGAGCGCTGCGGTGGCTGCTCTTTTTGCCGTGCATCCGTTGCATGTTGAGTCGGTTGCATGGATCGCAGAGCGCAAAGATGTGCTGAGCACTTTTTTCTGGATGCTCACCATGATGAGTTATCTCTGGTATGTTCAGAACCGTACTATTAAGAGATATCTTGTTTTGATTCTCTTCTTTATCCTGGGGCTTCTGTCCAAACCCATGATTGTGACCTTGCCCTTCGTACTGCTTCTTTTGGATTTCTGGCCGTTAAATCGTCTGGAAATTCATCAGGCAGGAGATCTCAACAAAAACCAGGACAAGGGAACAGCGGAATCTGTAGGATGGCACTCAAGACTTTCAGCCCTTGTTCTTGAAAAGATACCCCTCATTGTGTTTGCAATGATCTCAAGCGGTATTACCATGTTTGCCCAAAAAAGTGCGGGATCGTTAAGTTCCCTGAGTGAGTTAGATTTCGGTTTCAAAATGGCCAATGTCATCATCTCTTATGCTTCTTATCTCTGGAAGATGATATGGCCGTTCAATTTAGCAAACTTCTACGCGTATCCTGAGGTCATTCATCCCCTGGCAGTTATTTTGTGCGCCATATTTCTTTTGTTTGTCACAGTTGCGGTCCTGTTTTTTGCGTTTAGGTTTCCTTATCTTGTAGTGGGCTGGCTCTGGTACATCGGTACCCTGGTCCCAGTTATTGGGATCGTGCAAGTCGGATCTCAGTCGATGGCAGACAGGTACACATACATACCGCTTATTGGGATATTTCTCATGATCGTGTGGGGATTCAGCGATCTCTTCTGCCGTTGGCGCTGGGGCAAGGCGGTCCTTGGAGTGATATCTGTCGGCGTTCTGGTACTACTGATAGCGGTTGCATGGGTGCAGGTCGGCTTTTGGAAAAACAGCGAAACTATCTGCAGGCACACAATCGCTGTCACTAAGAATAACTACATGGCTTACACTAATCTGGGGCTTGTACTGATAAAGAAGGGACAGCTGGATGAGGCCATCAAAGAATTCCATCAGGCCTTGCGGATAAGACCGACCTCGGAAGCGTATAATGGTATCGGGATGTCGTATATAATGAAGAAAGAAGATAAAGCTGCTGTCGAGTATTTATCAAAAGGCGTACAGATAGATCCTAATAATATGAATATACACAATAATCTAGGGCTCCTTTTAGCATCGATGGGCAGAACAGATGAGGCCATCGAGCAATTCCAGGAGTTGCTCAGGCTCAACCCAATGGACTTTCAGGCCCATTTTAATCTCGGAAAAGCCATGTTGCTGACAGGGAAACTACATGAAGCCATTTTTCAACTGAATGAAGCACTGCTTATCGATCCACATCAATATGTGGTGGTGAGTTATCTTGAAAAAGCAAAGGCTACTCCGGAAAAGTTTGAAGCCGAACTATCCCTATTAAATGAATCATTGAAATCAGAACCACAAAATCCTACTTACCATGCAAGGCTTGGTGATCTCTATTCTCAGATGGGAGAATATGATGACGCCATTATCCAATATCAAAAAGCAATCTCAATTCAACCAGAATATATGAAGGCCATGTCTGGGCTTGTGCTCATATATTCTAAGTTTCAGAAGTACGATCAGGCTTTAGATGTGCTTAAGAACATGCAGCGGATTCAGCCAGGTAATCCAGAGGTCTACTATAACATTGCATGCATCTATGCTAAGCAGAATATGACTGATAAATCTATTGAATGGCTGAAACAGTCAATTGAAAAGGGATTTAACAATTGGGGTCTGATCAAGAGGGACCCTGATCTTGCTAACATTAGAAATACTTCTTATTTTATTGAATTGATTAAAAATCATTAAGATTTCTTTATGAAGTAAAAGCATAGATCTCTGCGATAAATATCCGCTTCCTTCCCATCTGAAATTATGAATATTACGTCATGAGATCTCTTCAGTCAGGATACCATTCTTCATGTGATATGTATGGATCGAGACAACTACTTTTATTTCCTAAAATACTATCGGATCCCCGCGAAGAGAGTTAGGGCTATCCCCTCGTGATCTCGGTGCCGGCCCGGCCTGCCACTGCATCTTCAATTGCTTCGATTGCAGTAATGACGGCCCTTCTGCCCCCGGAATGAATAAAAGCAGTTGCAGCCTGGATCTTGGGCAGCATGGAGCCTTCTGAGAATTGACCTTCTTCCCTATAGCGACCGGCCTGGGTCGTAGTCATGGTCTTTAAAAAATGCTGGTCTTCTCTTCCATAGTTGATGGCAACGCCGGGGACATCGGTAGCAATGATGAATGTATCCACGCCTACTTCAACGGCCAGCTTGGCACTTGCGAGATCCTTGTCGATGACCGCGTCCACACCGGCGAATGACCTGCCCTCACGGACTACCGGTATCCCTCCCCCACCACAGCATATAACCACGAAATCCATCGCAATGAGTTTCATGATCTCGTTCTTCTCCACAATGGTGAGAGGCTCGGGAGATGCCACAACCCTGCGGAACCCCTTCTCCGTCTTTTTAACACGATAGGGTAATGTCCCGGCCTTATCCTCGGTGAAGGCCGGACCTATGGGCTTGCTGGGGTCTCTGAAGGCCTGGCTGTTCTCATCCACCACCACATAGCTGATGAGGCTTACCAGGGGCTTGCTGGCGGCAATCGCCTGGCGCATGAGCTCGCTGTCAAGGGTGGACTCTATCATATATCCTATGGCGCCCTGGGTCTGTGCCACCAGGATCTCCAGGGGCATCTTGGGCACATCATTGCAGCATTCCTGCTGGAGCAGGAGATTGCCCACCTGCGGTCCGTTCCCATGGGTGATGATGATGCGGTAATCGCGCGTGAGCCTGGCTATCTGGCTTATCGGCACCCTGAGGTTATCAAATTGTTCCTCGATGGTGCCTTGCTGGCCTTTCCTTATCAGGGCGTTGCCGCCTAATGCAACGAGCAGAATGGGCTTTGAGCTTTGCACTAGATCAGCCCCATGTCTTTAAGTTCACGCAGAAGGACATCCTCTAACGTAGGCTCCCCATAGTTTTCATATTCATAACGCACGCGGATGGCGGGCTTGTTGATGGATACGATCCTGGTGAGCTGGATGGGGGTGGCAAAGAGCACAAGATCGCAATCAGAGGCATTGATCGTCTGCTCGAGGTCTGCGATCTGGTCTGCGCTATAGCCCATGGCGGGCAATACCGGGCCGATATGGGGATAGACCCGGTATGTATCCCTGATGGAACCTGCAGCAGAGGGCCGGGGATCTATTATCTCAGAGGCCTTGAACGTATGCGCCGCAATTAAGCCGGCTCCGAAGGCCATCTCGCCGTGGGTAAGGGTTGGTCCATCTTCCACCACCAGGACCCGTTTACCCTTGACCCGTTCGGGCTCGCTCACAATAACGGGTGAAGAGGCAAGAACGATTTTGGCTGAGGGATTGAACGAAACAATGTTGGCCCTTACCAACTCTACCTGAGAGGGCTCTGCACTGTCCACCTTGTTGATGATTGCAATTTGGGCCATACGCATGTTGGTCTCGCCCGGATAGTAGAGCAGTTCATGACCGGCACGGTGCGGGTCAAAGAGCACGATGTGCACATCGGGCCTGTAGAATGGTGTGTCGTTGTTGCCGCCATCCCAGACAATGATGTCCGCCTCTTGCTGGGCCGCCTCAAGGATCTTGCCGTAATCAACGCCGGCATACACCACTATGCCCTGGTCCACGATGGGCTCATATTCCTCTCGCTCCTCGATCGTACATTTATGGTGCTCGAAATCTTCATAGGTGGAGAAGCGCTGCACCTCCTGGGCCACGAGATCGCCATACGGCATGGGATGGCGGACCACCACGACTTTCTTGCCGAGCCCCCGCAAGATAGTGCACACCTTGCGGGTGGTTTGCGACTTGCCGCAGCCGGTACGGACTGCGCACACGGCCACTACGGGTTTGTCGGCCTTGAGCATGGTGTAGGATGCGGCGATCATGATAAAATCGGCACCGTGGGCCATTGCGATGGATGCCTTGTGCATGAGCTCCACATGCGGGACATCGCTGTAGGAGAAGGCCACCAAGTCTACCTGATTATCAGTGATAAGATTTGCCAGCATGGCCTCGGGATAGATGGGGATGCCTTCCGGATAGAGGCCTCCTGCAAGCCGGGCAGGGTATGACCTCTGCTCGATATCTGGTATCTGTGCCGCAGTGAATGCCACTACATGATAGCGTGAATTGTCCTTGAAGTAGATATTAAAGTTGTGGAAATCCCTTCCTGCCGCACCCATGATAATGACCTTCTCAGCCATGAATCCTCCTGCAAACGGACAATGCCTTCCAGAGTAACATAGTACAGGCATTAAGCCTTGAGCCATGCTCGTTAAATCATACCTGTATGTAGCGTTTCATGGCGGCATGGAAGCAAATTGTAGTCCCTCCGGGTGTGCGTGTCCAGAAACACATGAACCATATGCCGGGTAGTATTGCAAAGGATCAGTGATTTGTGCAAATATCTCATTGAAGTGTGCGGATAGATCGTCGGAAACAAGCAAGCAGGAGATAGAACACGATGTTGTTTTTCGCTAAAGCTCAACCCGCTCCTACAGCATGCAACATATTATCGAGATGTAGGAGCGCCTTCAGGCGCGACCCAATTCCGGATGTCGCGGCTAAAGTCACTCCTACAGAATGAAGGGCGAGGACAAGTTCACTTATAGTCACTAGTCACTATTCACTAGTCACTTTCCTTTCACTCGTTACTAATCCATCTATCCTCACCATTCTCCACTTCCCCCTATGGAACCGGTATGCCATGAGCAGACCTTGGAATACCATGGAGGTGACCATGGCTATCCATACGCCCAGGGCGCCGAAGCCGAGAAGGATGGCCAGGGCAAAGGCCAGCGGCAGCCGTATGATCCACATGCAGAAGATGATGACCCACATATTGCCCTTGGTGTCCCCCGCCCCCTGGAGGGCACCACCAAGTACGAGGCTCAAGGCCATAAACGGTTCGGAGAACATGTTCACTCTCAGGTATCTGGCCGTCTCTGCAAGCACGGCAGGGTCCCGGGCCAGAAGCGAGGCAAAAAACCGAGCCCCTACAAAGATGATACACGACAGCAGGCTTAAGGTGATCGTGGCCGTTAAAGCGATCTTCCACCCGAGCCGGGTGGCCCTTTTCGTATTGCCGGCACCGAGATTCTGGCCCACAAGGACTGAGGCGGCCATGTTCATGGCAAAGGCAGGCAGGAAGATGATTGCCTCGATCCTCAGCCCATTGGTGATGGAGGCCAATGCCGTGATGCTTTCACTGCCGAGGCGGGATAGTATGTTGTAGAGAATGATGCTTCCGGCATTCCATGCTACCTGGAGCAGTCCGGCCGGCCAGCCAAGCTTTGCAATCAGGAAGATCGTTCGGGCCTGTATCCTCCAACCTTTCTTTAGGAGTCCCCTCCATCTTCCGGTAAAGAAAAAAAGGAGGCTTATCACCATGCTCACTGTGGCTGCAGTCGCCGTAGCAATGCCGATCCCCACATAACCCAGGACAGGAAACGGTCCAAGGCCGAACACGAGGGCAAAATCAAGCACGATGTTGATAACACAAAAGACGGACATGATGATGAGGGGTTTTATCACCTCTCCGCTTGCCCGGAAGATCCCGCTGCTGATTATCAGGAGGTAGTTCGCGCCCAGCGCAAAGGAGAATATTACAAGGAATGTCTCGGCCATGGTGCGTATCTGGGACGGAAAGCCCGCAATCTTCACCGTGGGTGCATAAAAGAGGAGGCCGAAGGTCATGAGCATAAGCGAGACCACGAGGCCAAAGATCAGTGACTGCTTTGCATACTCTGAAACCTTCTCAAAGGCCAATGCGCCAAAGGCCCTTGACACCAGCGCCACCGTACCGATGCTGATGGCATTGGCCAGGATAATGAAGAGAAAATAGAGTTGCGAGACATATCCGATTGCAGCCTGTACATCGCTGCTGATGAGCCCGGCTACATAGATGTCGGTGAACCCTACAAGGAAGTTGAGGATCATGATAATCAGCATAGGCCAGGTCAGGCGCCAGATGGCATTCCATGTATTACCGGCTGTGATGGGGTTGGTCCCAAGATGTGGATGATTGCCTAGGGAGTCTTCCTTTTGTATGTCCGTACCGTCTCTCATAGCTACCCTATTATAGCGGATCATTGTGTTGCCGATGTATGATTGCCATTCAGTACATCTTCATATACCAACATCTAGGGCACTTGGGCCCATCTTCCAAGGCTTAGTTTGAGATAGGGTTATATACCTGTAGTAAGATCGGGGCCAAGGCAAACAAGGCTTTTCGCATGTGCCTGTTCTATTTTTAAGCCGCTTAAGGGATCAAGATATATGTTCTCTTGAATAGTGAGTCTGATTGAAAAAGCTTCAAAAGGATTCGCCCTCCAGACAGGCTGATATTGCATTGAGAGCTCTTTCTAAGCAAATGCAGGGCAATGTCCTAAAAGGGATGCTACTCCTCTGCCACGGCAGTGCGTGCAAGCTTCATGAGCTCGGTAAAGACCGCTCTCAACTCCATGAGCCTGTCCGTCATGAGCATAAAGAGGATTTCAAGCCTCATAACAGGGTCAATCGTGGTACTCAGAAGGACGTCGACTTCTTCTTGAAGTTCTCTGAGATGGGGATGGTCACTGAGCAACTTGTTTCTCTGGGCAATGAGCCGCTCGACTTCGGGACTTTCGCGTCTTTGGCCTTCAATCTTGTTGAGATGTCCTTGATCAAAAATCATAGCTTCTTTTGCCGCCTTTCTTGCCCGATTTATGTCCTCTTTCATGCCTGAATACTGATATGAGAGATACAGCAAAGGACATGCCATTATTTTATTAAATATTATCATAGTGTTATATGATACAGTCTATGGAAGTACTTAAAAGTGTAACTTTTTTTATCCTTTTTATGTATTCCAATTCCGTTTATGAAACAAAAAAGAGGCTATGAGCCTTTTGGCTATGAAGTCATGAAACCCTTTTACCCTGGTGCATAACCAAAAGCCCCAGAGCCGTCTTTAGATTGCCATTGCAGTGCCCATACCCGAGGGTGTACAATTTTATTGCTTGGCAGGCGTACGTACGGCCACTCTTTCAAGATATGGCCTTATGAACTTTTTTAGGTGTTCTCACGATCCATGTTATGAGGAGGCTTTGGGACCATGAATATTCCCATCTACCAGGTCGATGCCTTCACGGCGAATGTCTTTTCCGGCAACCCTGCTGCAGTGTGCCCTCTCGATCAGTGGCTTGACGAAAAAACCATGCAGCTTATTGCCCGGGAGAATAACCTCTCCGAGACCGCCTTCTTCATCCGGGATGGTGAGAACTTTTCCATCCGATGGTTCACACCTGTGGAAGAGGTGGACCTCTGCGGCCATGCAACGCTGGCAAGCGCCTTTGTCATCTTTACCGAGCTTGCCCCAAAGAGCTCAAAGGTTGTGTTTACGTCAAAGAGCGGACCATTACGGGTGGAGCGTACAGGAGAGATGCTCTCTATGGACTTTCCTTCCCAGCCGCCGGTTGAATGCGCTTGGCCTGCTGAACTCATTCATGGTCTTGGGGTTAAACCTATAGCGGTGCTCAAGAGCGCAGATTACTTTGTAGTATATGCTCATGAGGAGGATGTCCGTACATTAAGGCCCAATATGGACCTGCTTAAAAAGGTGGACCTTAGGGGGGTTATTGTTACTGCACCCGGTATCTGTTCGGATTTTGTCTCGCGGTTTTTCGCACCAAGGCTTGGGATCGACGAAGATCCGGTAACCGGATCCGCCCACTGTGCGCTTATTCCTTACTGGTCAGGAATACTAAAAAAGAAAAACCTGCACGCCTACCAGGTATCGGAGCGCGGCGGGGAGCTCTTCTGCAAAGATGCCGGGGAGAGGGTCATTATCTCCGGACATGCAGTCAAATATATGCAGGGAAACATTACCATCGGGTAAACCAAGATCATTCTTATTTGACGAAATGCATCTTGTATCCTCGAAAATGAGGGGAGGAATCTATGAAGGCCTCACGTATGAATCTCTGTTTCCTTAACGGCAGACACAGGTTCATATATTATTCGGTGTGCACTATTGTAATCCTCCATCTTTTCACCAGCGGCTGTACCAATATGGTCAACAGGCATTTCAAAGATACGGTTGATCCGGCTCAAGGGACTATACGCCTGCCCGGGCTTAAAGAACCGGTAACCGTAAGGAGAGACGCCTTTGGAATCCCATTCATTGAGGCGAAATCCTTCGCTGATATGGCTTTTGCCGTCGGCTATGTGCATGCCTCGGACCGGCTTACCCAGATGGTGGGGCTCAAGCTTGCATCACAAGGCAGGCTTGCCGAGATGGTTGGGAAGTCTGCGCTCGATCTGGACATATACATGCGCACCATGAACCTCAGACGTACTGCAAACAACCTGCTCAAAAACATGAGTGCTGAGAATCTGGCATTGATGGAACAATACTGCAGAGGTGTGAACGCTTACCAGGACACGCATAAAAACAAGCTGCCTCCCGGACTTTCGCTGTCAGGATACAGTCCGGAGCAGTGGAAGCCAATCGATTCCATCATGATCTTTGCCCTGGTGAATCTTGCATTGTCGTTTAACCTCTATGAGGAGATCTCCGCGCTGAACATTGCCCAGGCCATCGGTGCTGAAAAAACCGCATGGCTCATGCCCATCTACCCGGATGAGCCCATACCCTTCCATGAGGCTGACAAGCTGAAAGGTGTTGACCTGAACAAGGCTGCGCTTGCCTCATCACAGCTTGCAGACATTCAACCCCTCCTGAGCTCCATCGGGCTCTCCGGATTTGCCGCATCCAATAACTGGGGCATTGCCAAAAACAGGACAAAGGGCGGTGCAAGCATACTATGCAATGACACCCATCTCCTGCTGAGCATTCCGTCGCTCTGGAACATGATGCACGTAAGGTGCGGCCAATATGATGTGGCCGGCGTAAATATTGCCGGCCTCCCTTACGTGGTTGCAGGGTACAACGGCCATATCGCCTGGGGGATGACCATGGTCATGGCGGATAACCAGGATATTTTCCTGGAGCGCCTTAAGACCATAGACGGCAAGCTCCATTACCTGTACAAAGAACATTGGCTTCCTACCACCGAGCACCAGGAAACCATCAAGATCAAAGGCAAGGACCCTGTTTCCATAACGGTTCATGAAACCAGGCACGGTATGCTTCTCAACAATGCCCTTAAGAAGGAGCCTGCCCTGATGTTCCAGCCGGCCTCCGTGGATCTCCCCTATGGCATCGCCTTGAGCTGGGCATCCGCAACGGAAGATGACGAAAGCATAAATGCATTCTTCAGCCTGAGCTTTGCCAAATCCGTGGACGAAGCAATGCCGTTCATGAAACGGATCAGGGCCATTGCACTGAACATGGTCTTTGCCGACAAGGACAATATCGCATGGCAGGTGACCGGGAACTATCCGGTGCGCGCCAAGGGACGAGGACTCATGCCGTCGCCTGGCTGGACCGGCGAGTACGACTGGACAGGGCTCCTGGACCCCTCGGTACTGCCGAATGCCAAGAATCCACCTGAAGGGTTCATAGGCACGGCCAACAACCGCACCATAGCAAAAGATTATCCTTATGTTCTCTCATCTTCATGGTACTGGCCCGAGCGTGCCGAGCGCATCGCCCAGATGGCTACTGCCACGGACAGGCACACCACCGAGACATGCATGGCAATGCAGCTCGACACCTATTCACCCTTTGTACCAAAACTCAAGAATGTTCTCCTGAAAGGGAGCCTTGCCCAAGAGATCAATCGAGAGATCAACGGGTGGGCTGATGAAGGGAGGAGAAAGAAGGCCCATCTCGCCCTTGAGATGCTTCAGGGGTTTGATGGGGACATGCGGGCCGGATCCAACGGTGCAGCCCTTGTGGGTGCCCTGCTCCACTGCGCAACAAAAAATATCTTTCTCGACGAGCTGGGCCCAGAAGGTTCAAAGACGTGGAAAGCCTTCATGGTCATCAATAACCTGAGTTACAATGCCACCTGCGACCATATCCTGATTCGCGGAGATGAGAGCCCTTTCTGGGATGATGTAAAGACACCGGAAAGAGAGACAAAGGCACAGATTCTCGCCAAATCCCTGGCTGATGCCGTCACATTCTTACAGACAAAGTCGGGCAGTGACCCCAAGCAATGGCAGTGGGGATCGCTCCATACCTATGAATGGGAGACTGAGGCGGCAAAAATGAGCCCGAGCATGGGCTTTATCGAGAGGACTGGCATGGGCCTCCTCTGGTCATACTTCAACCGGGGACCATATCCTGCCCCGGGTGATGACTTCACCCTGAACGTATCAAATTATCTCATGGGAAGGGATTTTGATACCTTTATCATCCCTGCCATGCGCATCATTGTGGATTTCAGCCTGGAAGAGCCCATGCTCGGGGTAAACAGCTCCGGCCAGTCCGACAACCCTTCGAGCCCTCATTATGATGACGGAATTAAAGCCTGGCTCAAAGGAAGCTACATCCCATTCCCCTTCAAGGAAGCTGCTGTAAAGGACCAGTACCGTGAGGTGCTGGTCCTTACACCATGATAATGAAAAGCAACCTTCATGCTCAATGCTGTTGACAAGCAAGGTGATGGATCTGGTATGAAGATCTGGATACGTCAACATCACCACGATTCCACTCACCAAGAGGAGAAATTTTCTATGAGCCTTGAAAAGGCAGCCTTGCATATCCCTCGGATTCTCCTGCCGAGACAGGGAACCGACCTTCTGCGCTGGTCGGTCGTTGCCTGCGACCAATTTACTTCCCAGCCCGACTACTGGAAGCAGGTGGATGAATTCGTGGGTTCTTCGCCATCCACACTCCGTCTTATCTATCCAGAGGCATATCTGAACTCTACAAACAACGACGAACAGCTCGAAAAGATCAGCAATGCCATGGAGCACTACCTTGCAGAAGGGATCATCGAGCCTCAGAAAGAAGGCTTTGTCCTGGTTGAGCGTGTCACCTCCCGGGGGACCATAAGGCGGGGTCTGCTTGTATGCCTGGACCTCGAACGCTACGACTTCAGGGAGGGCAGTACTTGCCTGATTCGGGCTACGGAAGGGACCGTCATCGAGCGGCTCCCCGTGCGCGTGAAAATCAGGGCCAAGGCCTCAATAGAGCTACCGCACATAATGATTCTCATCGACGACCCGGAAATGACCGTTATCGAGCCCCTGTTCGGTAAAAGGTTTAACAAGCTCTATGATTCCGACCTCATGATGAACGGAGGTCACATCAGGGGCTACCATGTGGACGATGAGCAAGCGATCGGGGAAATCGCCGGAAGCCTCATGCGGCTTGCCGACCCCGCACGGTTCAACGATCGTTACGGAGTCAGAGACTCCGATGTGCTCCTCTATGCCGTGGGAGACGGGAACCATTCCCTTGCCTCGGCAAAACTCTTCTGGGAGCAGCTCAAGGAACTCTCACGCGACAAGGACACCATCATGCGCCACCCTGCCCGTTATGCGCTGGTGGAGTTGGTCAATGTCCACGACAAGGGCCTCGATTTCGAGCCCATCCATCGGGTGCTCTTCAACGTGAAGGACCACGACGTCTTCAAGGCCATGACCGAGTTCTTCGAGCCCAAGGGCTCGGCGGTATCCATCATTACCGAGGGCGAACCGCAGCCCGTGCACGATAAGAACACCCATACCATCGAGTTCGTAACGCAGGAGTCTCATGGGTATATCCGGATATCAAACCCCCGTTGGAACCTTGAGGTGGGTAGCCTCCAGTCCTTCCTCGACACCTTCTGCAAAGGACATCCGGACACTGAGATTGACTATATTCACGGCGATAAGGTGGTTGAAGACCTCGCAGGAAAGCCTTCGGTTTTCGGCTTCCTCCTGCCCGTGCTCTCCAAGCACAACCTCTTCAAAACCATCATCATGGAAGGGGCCTTGCCCAGAAAGGCATTTTCCATGGGTCATGCCGAGGAAAAGCGTTATTATGTAGAGTGCAGGAAGATACGGCCCTGATCCTAAAGCATTCGATTCTTGGGGGAGTGCATATTTCTTGATCAATGGACATGAAGGATCTCATCGGGCAGCAACTTAAGCAGACCGTTGCCGGGTATATTCCATCCGGACCCGTTCAATCGGCATGGAAGGACCCCCTCATCGGCTTTGCGAACGCCGAAGACCCTCTTTTTAAGCATCTGAAACAGGTTGTACACCCCGGACACCTGCTGCCTAAGGATCTGCTCAAAGGGGCAAAGTCCGTGATTGTCTACTTTCTGCCCTATACCGAGGCAATAGTTTCGAGCAATGTCCATGGCGAGTCTCCAAGCAGGCAGTGGGCTTATGCCTATAGCCAGACCAATGGGCTGATTGCGATCATTCATTCCGAGCTCACCACCTTACTTGAATCAAAAGGATATCGGGCATGCACCATACCTCCCACCCACAACTTCGACCCCGTAAGTCTCATGAGCGCCTGGTCTCACCGCCATGCGGCCTATATTGCAGGGTTAGGAACCTTCGGTCTTCATAGATTGCTGATTACAGAAAACGGCTGCTGCGGCAGGATCGGGAGCCTGGTGACCGATCTTGAACTGACACCCGATAAAAGGATTAATGGTAATCATTGCCTGTATTTCCAGAATGGCTCATGTGCCGTATGCCTTGAGCGGTGTCCCTGTGACGCCCTGCAAAAGGATACCTTCGACAGGCGGAAATGTTATGAGAGGCTTCTTGAAAACGAGTCACACCTTAATCTCGAAGGCCGCAGCGATGTGTGCGGCAAGTGCTCATGCGGTCTGCCCTGCTCTTTACAAAACCCGGTAATACCATAATACAATAATATGGATACAAATTTTCCCAATATTATTCCCTGCACATCTCCTAAAGTGCCATTCCTTGACATGCCCTGTCCCATCAGGGATAATCAGCCTGCCTGGAGCACGGAGAGATTGTTTTTATTCTTGAAGGATAGCGTATTTCATAGAGTCTCGCTTTCAAGGCTGCATAATTCCCGAATCATGCAGGCCGATGTGATGAAAGAGGTGTAGAGATGGGTGTGGATCTGAAAGAGACCGGCGAAGGCAGTATCGTTATCATCCTTGCATGCATCGTGATCGTTATTGCAGGCTTGCGAGAGGCGTCATCCATCATAGTGCCCTTCCTGCTCTCTTTCTTCATTGCAATAATGTGCGGCGGGTTGTTCTCCTGGATGAGAAGAAAGGGCATACCTGCATTTCTTGCGATCTCCATTATTATCCTCATTATCTTTGGGGCTATTTTCGGTATGGGGGCTTACATCGGGGCCTCAGTCAGCGATTTTATCCAGCAATTACCCTTCTATCAGAAACGCATTCATGATCTCATGGTAATGGTTATTAAATGGCTTAGGGGTTTCAATATCTATATCTCCGAGAGAATGATCCTGAGGTACTTCGATCCCGGCTCTATCATGAATATCATCGCAAACTTCCTCAGCGGCCTCGGAAGTGCACTCACCTATGCTTTCCTGATCTTCTTCACCGTGGTGTTCATCCTGGTCGAGGCGTCGAGCTTCTCGAAAAAATTGGCGGCTTGCGGCACATCGCGAACGAGCCTGGAGACCATTGACAGAATCGTGCGGAGCATTGAGAAATACCTTGCTCTTAAGACATGGATCAGCCTGTCCACCGGCATAGTAGTGACGCTCTGGCTCATGATACTCGGGGTCAAATATCCTATTCTGTGGGGTGTGGTGGCATTTCTTTTGAACTACATCCCCAATATCGGCCCTTTCATAGCTGCCATACCCCCTATCCTGCTCTCTTTGGTGGATTCCGGTCTGGTATCGGCAAGCCTGGTGACCCTGGGATATGTTGTCATCAAGACGGTAATGGGTGACATCCTTGAACCTATCTTCATGGGCAGGGGGTTATCGCTCTCGATTCTGGTGGTTTTCCTTTCCCTGATATTCTGGGGGTGGGTGCTCGGGCCTGTGGGAATGCTGCTGTGCGTGCCGCTGACCATGATTCTCAAGATCACCTGCGAGAGCTTCCCATCTACCCGCTGGATCGCCATCCTCCTGGATTCCGATGTGCCGACACACGAGGAAAATATTAATGGAATGGACTGATGATGATCTTTTTAGTAGACTTTGCCTGTTCATGACGGACTGCATGGCAAGGAGAGAGAACACATGAAACGATCAAGGTTGCTGATGCTTGTGCTGCTGGCCATTCTCTTTCCTTCATATAGCCCGGCCGTCACCGATCCCACTATGACGGCTCGCCTGCAGGATTCGCTGCAGACATTCTCAAAGATCATGTCATCTCCCCAAAGTGCCATACCGCCGGTACTCCTCCAGAAGGCTGAAGGCATAGCCATTATACCCAATATGATAAAGGCCAGTTTTTTTGTGGGTGCGAGATTGGGCAAGGGCGTACTCATAGTAAGAGACAAAGACGGGCATTGGAGCAACCCTGTTCTCATCACCATCAACGGCGGCAGCTTCGGCCTGCAGATGGGCATGCAATCCACCGATCTTGTGTTGGTCTTCAGGAGAAGCCGAGCCCTCGAAACAAAGGCTAAAGAGGATATCCTCCTGGGAACCGACGTGTCCATCGTAGCCGGGACCATGGCTCTCCACATGGATGAAAATACCGAGGCCGATCTGAGGGCCGAGATATATTCTTTCTCCCGCTCGGCAGGTTTGAATGTTGGGTTCGCGCTCCAGGGAGCCACCATGCGCATGGACGATACTGCAACCGCAACCCTCTACGGAAAAAGAGGGTTGAGCGCCCATGATGTCCTCTGGGGTAAGGTGGAAATGGCATCACCCGATGTGCTCAGGTTCAGAGAAAGCTTCATCAAGCTTGTAGGAAAGGGGCAATAAGTTTTAGGTCTTGAGTTTAAAGACCTAGGTTCCTGGCGTACGGCCCTGGGGTAAATACTTTCTCCATATAAGTTAACACCTAATCCTTGTCTTATGAAAAATCAGCAGAAGGCATACCTCTATGGCCTGTTGACAGTGCTGCTGTGGTCTACCGTAGCCTCTGCCTTTAAGATCTCTCTTCAGTTCCTCAAGCCCATACAACTCCTCTTCTATGCCTCTGTCGTGTCTATCTTGACCTTAAGCCTTATCCTGCTGGTTCAGGGAAACCTGAGCATTATACTGTCTTACTCACGTGGTCAGTATTTAAGCTCTCTGAAGCTTGGGTTTCTTAATCCCTTTCTCTATTACCTCATCCTCTTCAAGGCCTATGACCTCCTGCCCGCACAGGTGGCCCAGCCGCTCAATTACACCTGGGCGCTTACGCTGACATTCCTATCTATACCACTTCTGAAACAGAAAATCGGCATGAGAGACATCGTTGCAGGTGTTATCTGTTACTGTGGTGTTGTGGTGATATCGAGTAAAGGCTCCCTCGTAAGCTTCAGTTCGTTCAATACCCTGGGTGTCGCACTGGCCCTTTCCAGTACGCTTGTGTGGTCACTCTCCTGGATCTACAACACCCAGGACAAACGGGACCCGGTAGCGAGTCTGCTGCTTGCCTTTCTCTTTGGCCTCCCCTTCATCTTTATTACAGCCCTTGTGACTACAGGATTTAACGTTCCTGATTTCAGAGGGCTTTGGGGGGCAGCGTATGTCGGCACCTTTGAGATGGGAATCACTTTTGTATTCTGGCTCACGGCATTAAGGCTCTCCGAGAATACTGCCAAAGTGGGCAACCTCATCTTCCTTTCCCCATTCCTGTCGCTCTTGTTCATCCACTTCATCGTGGGTGAGGAGATCTTCCCATCCACCTTTGCAGGGCTCGTATTCATCATCACCGGGCTCATGATCCAACGCCTTGGAAAGAGCTAGCTGCTGTGAGACCGATGTCAGGGTTTAGCATTCAGTATCCCCCAACCCGGAATAAGGTTCATCACAGTAAAGCATACTCGGATCATTGCGGAGCACGAGAGAGGGATATTCCACCACGAAGAGCTTAGCGCAGCATAGCCGCAACCAAAATGGAGCATGGGCTCTAGCAGACAGAAGAGTACTTCACCACGAAGAGCACGAAGGACACGAAAAAAGGATTTTATAGAAATTGCGGACCAGTTCAAAGGGTCTAAGCGTGTTTGTTTGCATTTTTTAGATCATCTTCGTGCTCTTCGTGTCCTTCGTGGTGAGAAAAGAATTAGGATGCGAACCACTCTTCGTGTCCTTCGTGGTGATAACAATGGGCTGAGGAAAAGATGTTAACCATATAAGTATGCTTCTCAGAGAAGAATCCGGAATAAGAATGTTGTGTCCCTTAGATATTGATCGAGAACCTGAAAAGATCACTCTCACATCATACCCTATGTATGCCTCTGTAACTTGAGTCTGGGCGCGATCATAGCCAGAATCAGACATTTGAGGAGATCTCCGGGCAGAAATACCAGGGCTCCGGTCTTGATAGCGAAGTTTATGGCGTCAGGTTTCTTCAACACCATACGCATATAGACAGCCAGATAGGGGATGCCGATGCTATAGATGACGAGTGTTCCTGCAAGCGCGGCGATGAATACCGACTTATGGGTAAGCGTTTTATTTCTCAGCAGACTCCCGACTGCAAGAGGTGCAATCACAAAACCGATAAGATACCCGAATGACGGCTGCATAAGATACGCAAGTCCTCCCCCGCCGGAAAAGACCGGAAGCCCGAGCAAACCCACTATCAGATAGGCAAGCTGGCTAAAGGCCCCATCGCGAGGGCCAAGGATAATCCCCGAAAGTATGACAAAGAAGGTCTGAAGAGTGATTGCTACAGGCCAGAGTGGAATCTTGATAAAAGAACCCGCTGCAGTGAGTGCAGCGCAGAGTGCCATGAGGGCCAACTTGTTTCTATCCACAGTTACATGGGAATAATATAATAAATTCATTAAGTAAATAGGTATATTTTTCCATCAAGAGAACCTTAATACCGCTTGTTTCTGTCTTTAACGTGTGTCCCGGGATCCGCTTTCTCCTTGCTCATCAACTCAACACGAGGGAGCTCTTCATCAAGGTTAAGGATTCTCTCGTTTCCGGCCATGTCGGCCATCTCAACGAGATCTTCCACCACCTCTCTTTTAAATCCGAGCTCGGGTAGATAAATATCAAAAGCGGTTCCTTGTCCCGGAGCGCTCTTACAGCTGATTGCACCTCCATGGCTTTTCACAATCCCATGAACAATCGACAACCCCAGACCTGTACCATGTCCTTTCCATTTGGTGGTAAAATAGGGGTCATAGATTCGTGCTATAACCTTTGAGGTCATTCCATGACCGGTATCCCTTACCGTCATCCTGAGATAAGGTCCAGGCGGTACATCCAGATTAAGGGCGGCATCACTGTCGATAAAAACTCTCTGAAGGCTCACTTCCAATTCTCCCCCGGTCTCACCCATAGCATGGGCTGCATTGGTACAAAGGTTAGTCATAACCTGGTGAATCTGAGCCGGATCTCCCAGGATCTGTCCTGAAGGGGCAAGCATCTCACGGATCTTGATGTTTGCGGGTAATGACGGCCGCAACATTTTAAGCGATTCACGTATGGTAGAATCGAGCACTACCGGGACATATTCCTTCTCCGCATGCCGGCTGAAGGCAAGGATCTGATTTACAAGGTCTCTCGCCCGGATAGCCGCTTTACGCACTTCATTGAGGTCAGCGTGTACTACGTTTAAGTCTTTATCCCCCCTCGTCAGGTCCATGATATCTTTCATCGACATCTTGGTGTAGCCGATAATGGTTGTCAGAATGTCGTTGAAATCATGGGCTATACCGCTTGCCAGTGTTCCGATTGACTCCATTTTCTGCGTTTGAATCTCCAGCCTCTTCTTCTCTTCTTTGATCTCTATAAGAGCGGTGATATCGGTCATTACCATGACCATACCGTCTTCTCCGCTGTAGTGTACCGCCCTGGCGGATACGAGGGTATCTAAAATATTCCCTTCTTTTGTCCGGCACTGGCACTCCAGGCTGTCAACCAATTCGTCGTTTTTTATGAGCTTAATATAATAATCAAAATCTTCGGAACTCACAGACAGATTCAGGTCAAAGGGCGTTTTCCCGATGGTTTCTTCAAAGGAGTATCCGGTTATCTTGCAGAATGTATCATTTACATAGAGATATCGCATATCTTTGATTTTTATAATGCTCACGGCATCCGGCATGCTCTGAAGGGTGATACGGTATCTTTCCTCGCTTTCCTGCAGTGAATTTTCCATCTCGATGCGCTTGGTGATATCCCTGGCCACGGTGATCATCGCAACAACACGGCCATCGCGAATGATCGGAACACCGTTTGCCTCCCCAAATTTCACTTCCCCGTCTTTGGTGATAAACCGGTAAATGTTGGTATAGATTGTCTTACCAGAGAGCACATGCAGGGCATTATCAAAAGCATCCCCCACGTCTTCCGGATGCAGGAGCATTGTTAGGTCCTGAAAGTACTTCCCGACCAGTTCCTCGGGCTTGTACCCAAGGACCCTCTCTACGTTCGGAGAGACGCTTAAGACCCGGAACTGGCTATCATAGGAGAACATAACATCATCGGTGAGGGAGAAATAGCTGCGGTATTTTTCATCACTCTTCTTTAACGTTTTCTCTATTTGTTTGCGCTCCTCTATTTCCAGCTTAAGCTTCTCATTTGCCTTCGTGAGTTTAAGTGTGCGATCTTTGACCAAATCTTCCAGATGGTCACGATGGTCCTTCAGTTCTTCCTCAGCCTGTCTGCGCCCGGTGATATCACGTACGATTGCCCACATACCGGTGGGTTTCCCGCCATCGTCCTTGAGGAGGAACATCCGCAACTCCACAGGGAAAACCGTACCATCTTGCTTACGGTATTCCTTTTCATAGATATCCGAATACCCCCTTTGAAGAACCTGTTTTTCAACAATGTCGGCTTCAAGCGCATGCCATTTCTCAGGGGTAAGGTCGGAATAGGTAAGCGCGCTGATTTCTTCCGGTTTATAGCCGAGCATGTTCCTGTACGTTTCATTATATTCCTTTACTTGACCGTCCATATCAGTACTGACAAAGGCATCCGTCATACTGTCATATAATCGGTGATACTTTGCCTCCGAAGCCCTGAGTGCCTCCTCAACCTGCTTGCGCTCGGAAATATCGCGGGTAATCCCCATAATGCCTTTGATCCAGCCTTTTTCATTGTAAAGAAGGTTCAGCGTAACCTCTGTCCAAACTTTCGAGCCATCCTTCCGGAACATCTCAAGCTCGATGGTCTTTGACCAGTCAGGACCATGCCGCTGCCCGGCCTCCTCGAGGAAACGTTCTTTTGTTAATATCTCCATTGCCTTCGTGTAGGAATCAGGCGTGAGGACTTCATGAAGCTTAAGTTTCATAGCCTCTTCAACAGTATATCCCTTAAGATGTTTGACTGATGGGCTCACATAGGTGTAGCCGAAGTTGAGGTCGAAGACCCAGATCAAATCATGGGCATTCTCGGCAAGGATTCGGTAGCGCTCTTCGCTCCCTTTCATAGCCTCTTCCATGCGTTTGCCCTCATATACCGAATTTTCCAATTCAGCGATGCGCCGGTGTGCTTCTGATAACTCTTCTATGAGCTGCTGGTTTGTCTTATTGTCATCTTTCATATCATCCCCATGTGAAATCATGCGTCACTCATGATTATAATATCAATATAGCTAAATTGTGAACCGATGCAATGATATATGAATGATAAAACTATAAAATTCTCGACTTCCCTATTCATCGCCACAAAAAGGCACTTGTGTTGAGAGAGAATCCATGTATGATCATAAGAAGTAATTCTTTATAATATCCGCACCGGGGGGTAGGATAATTTAGATACCATATCATTCACTCAGGGGGGGTATACAATGAGCAGTGATGTTCATGGCGGAAAAGAACTCCAGGAAAATTCTTTACTTGACAACCCTTTCCTTATCCCTTTCAGGCGATCTGACCTGAAGCGATCCCCATTTTTCTCCTCCAGCATTGATCAGAAACAATTCATCAATGCAATGAATTTCAGGAACTTTGTTGACGATCAAATTTTCGCACACATGATCTTCCCGCATACCAAAGAGGAGTTTCTCTTCAAGGTAATCCCGGGGCCGTGCACCGGAAGCGAGGTAACTTTCTCGCTGCCGGAAGGATCCATCCAAGACTTTGAAGACTTCATTTTCAAGGGCCTCCTGGTGGACAACGGAAAGTCCGTGATAATGATGCAGGCGGATCCTCTTCTCATCACATCACGACTATTAAATGTCAAGCTTCGGAAGACCGGTGTGATATATCAAGCCCGTCATGCCAAAAGGTATCAGTGCCAAAACGTGAATGCACGGGTCAGTCATGATGACATCGAATATGCCGGAGCCCTTTACGAGTTCAATCCTGCAGGGCTGCGAATCGAATTGAAAGGTATCCCATGGGCAACATCCGAATCCCAGGTCTCCACCGACGAGCCCATTAAAGTAGAGCTTATGCGTGGTGGCAGGCTGATATTTTCGGGTATGTCCAAACTCATCCGTACTGAGAACCAGGGCAAAACCATTGTTCTCGCACCCATGAATATTCCTCAGAAAAGATACGGCGAGCGGAAAAACCGTAATCCGCGTCTGAATCTCGTTCCAAGCCCTGAAGTAAAATTCACGCATCCCCTGACGGGGATGAGGGTCTCCTATGACATAGTCGACATCAACTCTTCGGGCTTCTCCGTGATGGTGGAATCAGACTCGTCGCTCCTCATGCCCGGCATGATTATTGATGAAGCCTTCATAGAGTTTGCGGGCGGCCTCAATCTGAAGTGCCCGGTCCAGGTCGTCTATGGAGAAAAGAAGAAAAAGAACAGTATCAAGTACGGTTTTTCGATCACCGATATTGATGTTAGTTCCTACAATCAGCTGTTCAACGTCATATCAAGGGCCGACGACCCCTATGCACGGGTATCTTATGATGTGGATATGGCATCCTTATGGAACTTCTTCTTTGAGTCCGGGTTTATATACCCGGAGAAATACACCAGCATCGCTCAGTACAAAGACGATTTTAAAGAAACATATAAAAAACTGTACCATCAATGTCCTGATATATTTGCGAATTTAACGTATGAGCGCAATGGTGTGATCTATGGCCATGTTTCTCTGATCAAGGCATATGAAAAGTCATGGCTGGTAAACCACCTTGCCACCAAAGATATTGGTCTGAAAATTACCGGACCATATGTCCTGAAACAGATACTTAACTATCTCGACAGTATCACCCGGATGCCGTCAATCGGTATGGATTATATGATCATCTATTTCCCCCCTGAAAACCGTTTCCCTAATAATTTTTTCAGCAACGCCTATAAAGCAGTGAACAACCCGTCGCACCTCTCTATGGACATTTTTGCATATTTGAACATAGATCTGCCCCAATCAATTCCCGATCTGCCCAAGGGCTGGACTATGAGACAGAGCTCTCCCAAAGACATCCAGAATCTCAGGGCTGCATACAAGCAGCTCTCCGATGGCATCTTTGTGGATGCCTTATGTCTCGATTCACCGAAACGCCCCGGGGAATCCATCGGGGATATTTATAAAAAATACGGGCTCAAAAGGACATGCAGCTCCTATACTTTATTCCATGACAACAATCCCAAAGCATACTTTGTCGTCGACCAGAGCGACAGGGGCGTTAATCTTTCCGACCTGATCAACAGTATTAAGGTTATTGTGCCTCAGAACAGCTCCGTCCCCTGGTATGTGCTCCATGCAGCCATCTGTGAGTGCGGCAAAGATTATGACATAAAGACGGTCACGGTACAGATCTTCCCGTGCGAGTACATGGACAGGGCAGGTATCCCGTATAAGAAACGTCATATCATGTGGGTGCTGGACACCCGACATCTCCACTCCAATATCGATATCATAAAGAATATGGCTCGGATTAATCCTGCTCAATATCTTAAAGGTGTAGTCAGCAGTTTTATCGGGGGCGGCTGAGAGCCAAGCCCTCATTTAAATAATTCCCTCTATGAGAGAAAATACACTGACGATCTCATCTTGAGATCTACGATTCATAAGCGAGCTTGTAACCAATGCCCTCAAGTATGCCTTTCCTGAGGGCAGACCCTATATCGGTGCCGAGGCGAACGAGATCATGGTGACCATAGGGTGGGACGGTGACCAACATACCCTCACGGTGGCGGACAACGGCTGGGGGCTTCCTGAGGATGTTGACCTGGCATCGGAAAAGAACCTGGGGCTTAGGATCGTACGGATGCTCGGCGAGCACCAGCTCAGCAGCACCATCGAAGTGGACAGGGCGGGCGGGACACGGGTCACCATCATGTTCAGGCCCAGGAACAGGAGATGACCATGGGGGGAAAAACCATCCTTATTGTGGAGGATGATGGGATCATTGCCATTGACCTGAAAGAGACACTTTCGCGACTTGGATACGCAGTCCTCGATCCTGTGGCGACAGGCGACAGGGCTATCGCTGCAGCCACAGACAACAGGCCCGACCTCGTGCTCATGGACGTTGATCTTCTCGGAAGGCTGAACGGCATCGAGGCATCCGAGACCATCCGGGCCAATCTGGACATCCCGGTCGTCTACCTCACCGGCTACTCGCGGGACCCTCTGCTCCAACAGGCCAAGGTCACTGCACCATATGGATACCTGGTCAAGCCCGTACCGGATCGCGAGCTTGTGGCAACAATCGAGATCGCGCTTTATCGGCATAACATGGACAGGAAGCTCAAGGAGAGCGAGGAGCGCTACCGGAAGATCACCGATACGATGATCGACTACATCTTCACCGTCACGGTGAAGAACCGCAAGGCCGTCGAGACCCTCCACAGCCATGCATGTGTCGCCGTCACAGGCTATACCGTAGAGGAATTCTCTGATGGCCTGAACCTCTGGATCACCATGGTTCACCAGGAGGACCGGGAGGCCGTGATGAGGCAGGCTGAGGATATCCTCAATGGCCGGTCCTTTAAAGCCATCGAGCACCGCATCATCCGCAAGGACGGCAAGCTGCGCTGGGTAAGGAACACCCCGGTGCCATACCATGACCGCAGTGGCCGTCTCGTCTCCTATGACGGGATCATCCAGGACATCACCGAGAAGAAGCAGGCTGAAGAGAAGTACCAGACCATCTTCGAGCAGGCGGTGGAGGGGATCTACCAGACAACGCCGGAAGGCAGGTTCCTGCAGGCAAACCCATCGCTCGCGCGTATGCTCGGGTATGATTCCCCTGAAGAGCTGGTTTCGACCATCACCGATATCGGCTCCCAGGTATATGTCGACCCATCACAGCGCCGGGAGGTCAAACGAACCCTCGAAGAAAACGGCACCCTCAGCAACTATGAAGCCAGGCTGAGGCGCAGGGACGGCAGTATCATATGGGTCTCCATCGGTGGGGCAACATTCCGGGCAGACTATGGGTCCATCCTCTATTTCCAGGGGAGCATGGTGGACATCACCGAGCGCAAGCAGGCGGAGGAGGCTCTTAAAAAAAGCGAGGAAAAGTTCCGGAACCTCTTCTATAATGCCGAAGTGGGTATGTTCAGGACCAGAATTGACGGGTCCGAGATCCTGGATTTTAACGAACAATACCTCAAAATCTTCGGACGCACACGTAAGGAGATGCAGGGAAATCCATCAGTGATCCACTGGGCCGATCCGGGTGAACGGGATGAAATGTCCCGCAGGCTTAATGCTGAGGGCTATGTCATCGATTTCGAATGCAGGATGCTGGACAAGCAGGGCAAGGTGAGGACGTGCCTCACGTCGTTGCGACTCTACCAGGAACAGGGGATACTAGAAGGATCCATCATAGACATCACCGAGCGCAAGCAGGCAGAGGAGGAAATGATGAAGCTTGCCTCTGCAATCGAACAGGCCGCGGAATGTGTGGTCATCACTGATCGGGAAGGCCTGATCCAGTATGTCAATCCGGCCTTCGAGAGGATCACGGGCTATAGCAAAGAGGAGGCTATGGGACAGAACCCCCGCATCCTCAAGAGCGGCATGCAGGACGAGGCCTTCTACAAGGGTCTGTGGGAGACCATAACCAGCGAGTGCACGTGGTCAGGCCGCTTCGTCAACCGCAGGAAAAACGGCACCCTGTACCACGAAGACGCCTCCATCTCCCCCATCCGGGACAAGGCCGGGAATATCGTGAATTTTGTTGCGGTCAAGAAGGACATCACCAAGGAGATGGAGCTCGAGGAGCAGCTGCTGCGATCCCAGAAACTGGAAGCTATCGGCACACTGGCAGGCGGTATTGCGCACGACTTCAACAACATTCTCTCGGCAATCATCGGCTTCTCGGAGCTCGTCAAGGAAGAGGTCCCGCGAAAGAGCCCGGCATATGAGCACGTCATGGAAGTCCTCCACGCAGGGGAGAGAGCCAGGGACCTTGTGAAACAAATCCTCACCTTCAGCCACCAGGTAGAATCCAGGCGGGAGCCGGTAAAGGTACAGCTCATCGCCAGGGAAACCATCAAGCTCCTCCGGTCATCCATCCCCAAGAACATCACCATCATCGATCGTATCAACCCCGGGGCAGGACCGGTGGATGGCGACCCGGCCAAGATCCACCAGCTCATCATAAATCTGTGCACCAATGCATACCATGCCATGGTACCCGACGGCGGCGATTTGACCATAACCCTCAATACCGTAAACCTGGATGAGAATTACGTTCAGCAGCTCCCGCCCCTGAAGGTGGGTGCGCACCTGCGGCTCATTGTCAACGACACGGGATATGGTATGGATGAGCATACCATGAAGCGCATATTCGACCCCTTCTTCACCACCAAGGAAAAGGGCAAAGGTACCGGGCTCGGCCTGGCAACGGTCTACGGCATCGTCACCGAGCTGGGAGGCGCCATCACTGTCGACTCCAACCCGGGGGGAGGAAGCACCTTTTCGGTGTACCTGCCCATCTCCGGACGTCTGCCCGCAGAGGATCTCCCCAAGGAAGAGTATGAGGAACCGACTCTTCACAAAAAAGAGCACATCATGGTGGTGGACGATGAGGAGTCCATCATCCATTTCACCAGGATCATGCTCGATCAGCTCGGGTACCCGGTCACAAGCTTGACCTCGAGCATGGACGCCCTTATGCTCTTCCGCTCGGCGCCGCAGCGCTACGACCTTGTCATCACGGATCAAGTGATGCCCGAGATGACCGGTCTGCAGCTCTCCGTGGAGTTGCTCAAGATACGCCCGGAGCTTCCCATCATCATCATGACCGGTTACAGCGAGTCGGTTGATCAGGACAAGGCAAAGGCTGCAGGTATACGGGAGTATATAGAGAAGCCCTTCACAAAAAGGTTGATTTCCCAGGTGATCCGACGGCAGATGGGAGAATGACGGCGGGATCAGGTAAAGATGCGTCCCTTGAATTATGGGCTGGAGCCTGGGGGCTGCAGTATGAAAAAGGTTTCACATCCATGCTGCATTCTTTCTTTTGTAAAAGATTCCTATGAACTGGTATAATCTAATAGCAATTGAATCATAACCAAAGGCGGACTCACATGATTCAATCAAAGATCCTCATCATAGACGATGATGAAAGCATCCTGAAGACCTTCAGTGCGGTGCTCGGTAATCACGGGTACATCGTGCACACGGCTGATGATTATGACTCGGCCATGGCTGCTATCTCACAAACCCACTTTGATGTCATCTTTGCGGACATCATCCTCGAGGAACGCTCGGGCATCGATATCCTCAAGGAGGCGAAGACCCTCGACCTCGACAGTCCGGTGATCATGATCACCGGTGAGCCTGAAATCGAAACCGCTGCTGCTGCAGTGCGCTACGGGGCCTTTGATTACATCGCAAAGCCTATCTTTGCCGACACCCTGATCCGCGTGACAAAACACGCCATCCAATTCAAGGCCTTTCAGGATGAAAAGGAAGCCATCGAGCGCGAGAACAAGGCATACCAGGCGCACCTGGAGGCCATCTTCCAGAGTGTCGAGGATGCCATCGTCACGGTTGACAACCAGATGAAGGTGACCCGGGTGAACAATGCGTTCAAGAGTATCTGCGGTGCATCTTCCATTTTAGGAAACATGGTACCTCAGATTAGAAACAGGTGCAGCCTGAGATGCTGGAGTGTCTTCGAGGATGCCCTGCTCAGCAGGAATTACATCCGGGATTACCGGATCGAGTGCGAACATGCCAGAAATCCCCTGCAGATTGTACTGCTGAATGTCACACCACTCAAGGATACCGAGGAAAACCAGATAGGCGGGGTCATGGTCATCAGGGACATCTCACGGTTGTCTCACCTCGAGAAGGAGCTCCAGGACAGGAACCAGTTCAACAATATCATCGGCAGGAGCAGGAAGATGCAGGACATCTACAGCCTGCTCGAAAATCTGAAGGATATGGACACCACCATTCTCATCACAGGGCCTAGCGGGACAGGCAAGGAGCTCATAGCCCGGGCGGTCCATTATTCCGGCGTACGGGCGCACAAGCCCTTTGTGGTTGTCAACTGCTCGGCGCTGACAGAGAGCCTCCTCGAGAGCGAGCTGTTCGGCCATGTCAAGGGGGCCTTTACCGGAGCGGTGAAGGATAAAGTCGGGCGTTTCCAGCTGGCAAACCATGGCACCCTCTTCCTCGATGAGATCGGAGACATATCTCCCAGGACGCAGGTCAAACTCCTGAGGGTGCTCGAGACAAAGGAGTTCGAACGGGTGGGCGACCCCACGCCCATCAGGATGGATGTCCGGATACTGTCCGCCACGAACCAGGACCTTATGGACAAGGTGAGGAAGGGCGAATTCCGGGAAGACCTGTATTATCGCCTGAAAGTGGTCGAGATCAAGGTGCCCCCCCTTCGGGAAAGAAGGGAGGATATTCCCCTCCTGGTCGATCATTTAATCAGCTCATTCGATAAAAAATTCAAAAAGAATATCACGGGTATCTCAAAGGAAGTCGAGATCTGCTTCATGGGGTATGACTGGCCCGGCAACATCAGGGAACTCATGCATGTGCTCGAGCATGCCTTTGTGGTATGCCGGTCACAGACCATAAATATGGATAATCTGCCCCAGGAGATAAGAGAACACCTCAGCATATATCACTCGCATGAAACCAGCCACAGTCGAAAGAAAACCCCCCTGACCAGAGAAGACATTTACAGCGCCCTGGAAAACACCGGCTGGAACAAGGTTCAGGCGGCACGCATCCTCGGCGTCAGCCGCCCAAGCCTCTATCAAAAGATGAAGGATTACAATATTTGTATTCCTACTGAAGAAGTGTAAAACTTACATTCTCCTTACAGTTAATTCCTGTAACTTTACACCAGCCGTTTGCACATCTTTCAAAAGCGTAATTCATTTTAACTTACCAATATAATTATCGTTTGCTGATAATCCCCATCCATCCGGCCCTATGGCACGCATGTTGAGTAGGAGGAACCGCGGGAAAGACAGGTTCTTTCCCCAGGGGGGTATAGGCGATGCATTCGAGATACGAGGTATCTCAGATTACCCAAGATACCATTACTGATCTGAACAGGGCACATGCCCCTATCCTTATTGCGTGCATACGAAGGGACCATAAGTTTCAGGATCAGCTCATAACCCTCAAACACATTGCTGATCACTTCAAGGGGAGCCTAGCTGTATACTACACACTGGAAGACGTGTTCCCCTACTTCAGTGAAAAGTACTCCACCAGGGGTACACCCACATATCTCATTCTTGATCGGGGTAAAATCATGGGAAGCATACTGGGGATCACTCCATACTATGACCTCATTGAAAAGGTAAACGGCATACTTCTAGGACATGAATGCCATACAAAGACCGCTGGCGCCGACCACTTGCACTACGAGAACGATCCGCCGGACACCATGGAAGAAAAGAACAAGGATAAGGCTATGAGCTGTACAAGATATTCACCGTCAGATCCATGTAATTCAACGAATACATACCAAGGAGGGAAGAACAATGTTTAAAAATATGAAGATGGGGCCCAAAATTATCAGTGCATTGGCAGTAATGATCATCATTTCCCTAGCGATTGGTGTTTGCGGCATCATGAACATCAAGAAAATAGACAATGCTGATACCATTCTCTATGAGCAGGTAACCGTACCAATTGCCGCCCTTGGTGACCTTGGACGAGAAATCCAGACACTTCAAGTAGATCTCCGTGATATGCTTATCAAGACGGACCCTTCTGAAAGACTAAAGATGCAGGATCAAGTTAAGGGTGATCTCGAATCAATAAAAAAAACCGAAGATGATTATGCCAAGACAAACCTGGATGAACAAGACAAGAAAAATTGGCAAACCTATCTTGATGCCAGGAATTTGGCTGTCAGCGAGACGAACCAGTGTATCGATCTTGCTAAAGCTGATAAAAAAGCCGAGGCCCTTACTCTCCTGTTAGGTGATCTTGATAAAAAATATACTGCAGTTGAAGACACCCTTAATAATGTCACGAAATACAATGTCGACAGTGGCAAGAAGACCATGGAGGACAATCAGGCTACAACAAGTCGTGCCACAAATACCATGATATCTATTATCATTTTAGGTGCCCTGCTTGCTGGTGTTCTTGGTACTATCTTAATGAAGAACGTAGTCAACATCATAAAGTCTATCTTGAATGAAACACAGCACCTTACCGAGGCATGCCTGGAAGGAAAGCTTGATACACGCGGTGATCCTGAGAAGATCAACTTCGAGTTCCAGGGTATTGTGCAAGGTGTCAACAATATCCTCGATGCCCTTATCAAGCCGCTGAATGTGACAGCCGAGTATGTGGACCGGATATCCAAGGGAGATATCCCGGACAAGATCACCGACAATTACAACGGCGATTTCAATACCATCAAGAACAACCTCAACATGCTCATTCAGGCCATGAATGATGTGGCCGAGACGGCTGAAAAGATCGCAAACGGTGATCTAACCATTAAAGTTCTGAAACGTTCCGAACAAGACAAACTCATGATCTCTCTGCAAGACATGGTGGATAAGCTCTCAAACGTTGTTCAGGATGTCAAGAACGCAGCGGACAATGTGGCAGCAGGCAGCGAGCAGATGAGCTCCACGGCCGAGGAGATGTCCCAGGGTGCAAGCGAGCAGGCCTCCGCTGCCGAGGAGGCATCTTCCTCCATGGAGCAGATGGCATCCAACATCCGCCAGAACGCGGACAATGCCCAGCAGACCGAGAAGATCGCCGTCAAGTCGGCGGAAGATGCCCGTGAGGGCGGCAAGGCCGTACTTGAGACGGTCTCGGCCATGAAGACCATAGCGGAGAAGATTGACATCGTTGAGGAGATCGCCCGTCAGACCGACCTGCTGGCCTTAAACGCCGCCATCGAGGCGGCCCGTGCCGGGGAACACGGCAAGGGGTTTGCGGTAGTGGCCGCAGCGGTGAGAAGGCTTGCCGAGCGGTCCGCAGAGGCCGCAGGCGAGATCAGCAAGCTCTCGGTAAGCAGCGTGGATGTGGCTGAAAAGGCGGGCAAGCTCCTCTCTCAGATCGTGCCCGACATCCAGAAGACCTCCCAACTGGTCCAGGAGATCACTGCGGCGAGCAACGAGCAGAACACCGGTGCGAACCAGATAAATTCCGCGATCCAGCAACTCAACCAGGTGGTGCAGCAGAATGCCTCTGCAGCCGAAGAGATGTCATCCACCTCCGAGGAGCTCTCATCCCAGGCGGTCCAGCTCCAGGGGTCCATTTCCTTCTTCAAAATCGACAAGCAGGGTGCGAATAAGGCCTCTGCAATAGCAAGGACGGCAAAGATCGGTCACATGTCCCCCAATCCCCAGGTGGGGAAGGTGCACCATGAGATACCTCCAGTCATCAAAGGCAGGAATAACGGAGAAGCTAAAAAGACGGGTGCAATCATCAACCTCCATGATGGAGAATCTAAGGGCGATGAAGCCGATAAAGATTTCGAGAGCTACTGAGGACCCCTTGGAAGGTCCTCGCAGGGAAATTGGGCATGGACAGCTACAAGGGGCATTCAGCGCCCAAAGATACAGCACCCATGAAGGGCCTGTTCCCCCTGATGCTGATAGTATCGATCGGGTTGAAGATTATGCTGAAGAGAAGAAGGAGAAAACCATGAGTGTGGAGACAATAACCGAGACCAGGCAGTACCTTTCGTTCAAGCTCGATGAAGAGGAATTCGCACTGGACATATCCAAGGTCCGCGAGGTGCTCGACTTCACCAAGATAACCAAGGTGCCTCAGACCCCGGATTTTATGAAAGGGGTGATCAACCTGCGGGGCTCAGTGGTGCCGGTGGTGGACCTCAACAGGAAGTTCGGGATCAAGGACACGGAAAAGACGGTGAATACGAGGATCATCATCGGCGAGATCTCAATCGAAGGCGATGAGACAGTACTCGGGGTACTGGCAGACTCGGTTCACGAGGTCATGGATATTGAACCGGAGAACATCGAGCCGGCCCCCCGGATAGGCACCAGGCTTAACACGGATTTTATCAAAGGCATGGGAAGACGCGACGAGGAATTCGTCATGATCCTGGACATCGACAAGGTCTTCTCCTCTGATGACCTGTCCATGGTCAATCTTGCGGGACAGACCCATGTCAATGCCGAGGCGATCGAGTCAGCCCTGTGATGCACCTTCCCGGGCATGATGAATCGTAGATCAAGGAGGATCATGTGTCATTAAAACTGAAACTTTCAAGCCGGATCATGATGCAGTCTGTCGTTACTATTATCCTTTTCACCCTTGTTATAGGAGGGCTCTATATAACTTCCAGGGGAAGGATTTATGACGAAAAGATTACAGCGACGCGTCGTCTGGTCGATGTGGCCTACAGCATCCTTGTCCAGTATGATGACCTAGTGAAAAAAGGAAAGATGCCGCTGGCAGAAGCACAGGGCAAAGCCGCCATGGAAGTGCAAAACCTTCGTTATGCCGAAAAAGAATATTTCTGGATTAACGACATGACCCCAAAGATGATCATGCATCCTTTCAAACCCGAGTTGAATGGCAAAGACCTATCGGAGAACAAGGACCCAAAAGGGAAAAGGCTCTTTGTGGAGATGGTTAATATTTGCAAAGAAAAAGGCGAAGGCTTGGTTGAGTATAAATGGGAGAAGCCGGGAACAGAAAAGCCCGTTGACAAGATATCCTATGTTAAGCTTTTTAAGCCTTGGGGCTGGGTTGTCGGTTCCGGAATCTATATTGATGATATGCAGAAGTCCTTTTCAAGTCTGTTTTATATCATCTTTGCCGTCCTGCTTGTAATCGGTATCGGGAGCTTGACCTATGCCATCGCCATGACCCGCAGCATCACAAAAATCATCAGCGGGATGCTGGAGGAGACTAATCTTCTGACCAATGCGTGCGTAGAGGGCAAGCTTACCACAAGGGGCGATCCTCAGAAGATCAACTTTGAATTCCGGGATATCATCAAGGGCATCAATAACATTCTCGACGCAGTGATCGGGCCGCTCAACGTGGCAGCCGAGTACGTGGACCGTATATCCAAGGGTGATATTCCTCCGAAGATCACGGATTCTTACAATGGCGACTTCAACGAGATCAAGAACAACCTGAACATGTTGATCGATGCTATACAAAAAGTGACTGAAATAGCAAAGGAGATGTCGATCGGAAATACAAACCTTGAGGTAAAACAGCGCTCGGAAAAGGATGAGTTAATGAAGGCCCTGGCAAACCTAATCGGCACGGTTAACACCCTGGTAGTAGATGTCAATGTGCTCTCCAAAGCAGCTGTGGAAGGGAAACTGGCCACGAGAGCGGATGCGACCAAGCACCAGGGAGATTTCAGGAAGGTTGTTGAAGGTGTGAACGACACCCTGGATACAGTGATCGGTCCTCTTAATATAGCCGCTAAGTATGTTGACGATATAAGCAAAGGCAACATCCCGGCCAGGATTACGGACTCTTATAATGGAGATTTCAATACCATCAAAAACAACCTGAATGTACTGATCGATGTCTTGGAAAGCCGCGGTAAGGACGTCGGTCTGCTCATCGAATCCGCAATACAGGGAAAGCTGTCTTATAGAGCCGATACGTCCCAATATCAAGGGATTCATAAAAGAGCTATCGATGGTGTCAACCAGCTTCTTGATGCCGTCATAGGCCCGCTGAATGTGACCGCGGAGTATGTGGACCGGATATCCAAGGGTGATATACCGTCCAAGATCACCGAGAGCTACAATGGTGATTTCAATACCATCAAGAACAACCTCAACATGCTCATTCAGGCCATGAATGATGTGGCTGAAACGGCCGAGAAAATCGCGCAGGGCGATCTGACCGTGAAGGTCCAGAAACGTTCCGATCAGGACAAGCTCATGATCTCTATCCAGGATATGGTGGAAAAGCTTTCCGATATAGTCCAGAATGTCAAGGGTGCGGCAGACAATGTTGCCGCGGGCAGTGAGCAGATGAGCTCCACTGCCGAGCAGATGTCACAGGGTGCAAGCGAGCAGTCCTCTGCTGCCGAGGAGGCATCTTCCTCCATGGAGCAGATGGCATCCAACATCCGCCAGAACGCGGACAATGCCCAGCAGACCGAGAAGATTGCCGTCAAGTCGGCGGAAGACGCCCGTGAGGGCGGCAAGGCCGTACTTGAGACGGTCTCGGCCATGAAGACCATAGCGGAGAAGATCGACATCGTTGAGGAGATCGCCCGTCAGACCGACCTGCTGGCCTTAAACGCCGCCATCGAAGCCGCCCGGGCCGGGGAACACGGCAAGGGGTTTGCGGTGGTGGCCGCAGCGGTGAGGAGGCTTGCCGAGCGGTCCGCAGAGGCCGCAGGCGAGATCAGCAAGCTCTCGGTGAGCAGCGTGGATGTGGCTGAAAAGGCAGGCAAGCTCCTCTCTCAGATCGTGCCCGACATCCAGAAGACCTCCCAGCTTGTTCAGGAGATTACCGCGGCGAGCAACGAGCAGAATACCGGGGCCGAGCAGATCAACTCGGCCATCCAGCAGCTCAACCAGGTGGTGCAGCAGAACGCCTCTGCAGCCGAGGAGATGTCTTCCACATCCGAGGAGCTCTCATCCCAGGCGGTCCAGCTCCAGGAGGCTATTTCATTCTTCAAGGTTGAGAAGCAGGGTGCGAATAAGGTCTCTGCAATGGCAAGGACGGCAAAGATCGGTCATATGTCCCCAAAGCCACAGGCAGGAAAAGTGCACCATGAGATACCCCCGGTCATCAAAGGCAGAAATAACGGAGAAGTCAGAACTTCGGGTGCCATCATCGACCTCCATGATGGAGAATCCAAGGGCGATGAAGTCGATAAAGAGTTCGAGAGCTACTGAGGTCCCTGGAAGGTCCTCTGGAGGGAATTGGGCATGGACATCGACGGCAATGATATCATGCTTGGTGTACTGGCGTACTCTGTACATGAGGTCATGGATATTGAACCGGAGAACATCGAGCCGGCTCCCAGGATCGGGACCGGCTGAACACGGAGTTTTTAAAGGGCATGGGTAAGCGGGGTGAGGAATTGGTCATGATCCTCGACATCGATAAGGTCTTTTCCGCCGAAGATCTTGAAGTAGAGCGCCAGGTCACTCAGGCCTAAGGAAAGAAACGGTAATCAGGGGTTATAATGCCTGATTAAACGAATAAAAGAGAAACAACCTCCCTTGCATCCGTCTTCCTCTCCCGCAATGAGAGCTGGGAGTCGGGTGCTTTTTTTTAATCGGGAATGTTTCTGAACATAACTCTCACCCGGCATGATTCAAATGAAATAACGACATCTATAAGAACTGAAAGGTCAGAGAACATCATAAAAGTTATAAAATATAGATCGCGTGCCAGAGGACACACTCTGAAATCGTGTGAGAGGAGATCCTGCCTCTGTTTCAGGATGTACTGCTGGTCTGTGAGGAGATGGCACTGCTTGGGGGGACGCTGTTTGCATTGGATGGCTGCAAGCTCTCGAGTAATGCATCCAAGCAGTGGAGCGGATCGGTTAATGACCTGAAGAGGAAGTGGATGCCTATATCCCGGACAGGGGATTCCGGACAAGGGACCCTCGGTTCGCTGAGCAGGAACGTTATGGGCACAAGAAGAGGACCCATTATGCACTGGAGGACTTCCGAACTTCTTCTTCCATAAAATATCTTAATGATTTTTTATCAATTCATTAACAAAAGAGGTGTTTCTGATGTTTGCAAGATCGGGGTCCTTCTTAATCAGGTCCCAATTATGAAATCCCTTCTCAATTGAATGTTTTAGCCAAACAATGGATTCAACAATATTATTCTGTTTTGCATAAATACACGCAATATTATAGTAGATAGTTGGATTTCCGGGCTGCATCTTCTGCATATTTTTAAGCACACTCAGAGCCTTATCGTAATCCTGACCGTTAGAATATATGCGTGAAAGACCGTCCATGGCTTGGATGTATTTGGGTTGAATTGAGATCGCTTTTTGATATTGAGCAATAGCTTCATCATATCCACCCATTTGACTGTAGATATTGCCGAGTTTTGTGTGCAGTGCAGAATTCTGAGGATTGGCCTTCAACAATTCTTGTACACTTTGGATCATCCGTGCATTTTTGAGATTAATTATTGCCTTAGAATAATCAGATTTTTCGTTTACAGCATACTGATAACATTCAATAGCTTTTTCAGTATTCCCTTTCAGAAGGTAGATATTCCCAAGATTATTGTAGACTACTGGCTGGTGTGGATTTATTCGCAATGAGTCATTATATCGACTAATAGCCTCATCTGTTTTTCCCATCTTTACTAACAGGTCGCCTAGATAATTGTGGGCTAAGATATCATCAGGCTTGATTTCCAATCCTTTTGAATAATATTCAATAGCCTTTCCATCTTCCTTCTTTTTTGTAAACATCTGTCCAAGACGGAAATATGCCAGATAGTAATACGGGTTTATCCGAATAGCCTCCTTGTACTCCTTGATGGCCCCATCCACATTACCTTGACTGATAAGAACCTTCCCAAGGATTCCATGTGCTAGGTAGTTGTTTTCAGTGACAGCAAGTGTGTGCCTGAAGAGGGTCTCATTGTTCTTCCAAAAGCCAATCTGCAACCACGTAAATACAATAAGAAGTGTAAAAACGATGACTGTTACAACTTCTAGGAAAACTTTTTTGTAATGCCACTTGGCAAACAAATCCCCAAGTCCCCAAACGATCATAAGGAAAATACCAACAAGTGGTATATATGTGTACCTGTCAGCCATTGCCTGGTCTCCCACTTGTACGATCCCAATGACCGGGATTAACGTACCGAGATACCAGAACCAACCCACTGCGAGGTAGGGGAACCTCCTTACAGAAAACAAGACAAATGCGGAGATGAACAAAAGAAGCAGGGCACACAATATTACCCAAAGAGGATTAAATGTATCTGGATATGGGTAGAATATTGCAAGGTTGACTGGGCAAAGTGTCTTCCCTAGATAGGCTATATATGTGTTTATAGCATTTACTATCCTGGGGGCCATACCTATCACAGCAATTGTTCTCATTGCCCCACCGCTTTTCTGTGCATAGAAGGTCACACAACATGAGATCATTGCAAACACAATAAGCGGTATCTTTTCTATTATAAGAACTGAAAGGGACGAACACCGGTTGCTAGATCCCATTATACCTGTGCTATGTCCACTTTTATTCTCTCCTTTCTGAAGGGCCCCCAGTCGGTTTAACGGCCAGTAATCCAAGAGTAGTAATACGAACGGTAAAGTCATTAACATAGGTTTGGATAGAAGCCCTAAGACGTAGAATAGAACTACAATGAGATATCTCCATAAAGTGCGTTTCAGTATATAATAGTGATAACCCATCATGGTGAGTATCCAAAAGAAGGTGCTTAAAACATCCTTTCGTTCGGAGATCCAAACCACCGATTCAACATGTAGTGGATGTATGGCAAACAACCCTGCTACTAAGGCACTCCTCCACATAGCCCCAGTCATCCTATCCAAAACAAGGAAAAGCAGTATGGTATTGAGTATGTGGAAGATCAAATTGGTTAAGTGATGCATACCTGGGTTGATTCCGAAAAACTGTACATCAAGCATATGTGAGATCCAAGTCATTGGGTGCCAGTTGCCTGCATAAACTTCTGAAAAAGCTCTTCTGACTCCATCAAAGCTTATTCCTTGTTTGACAATATCATTATTAACAACATATGTTGAATCATCAAACGCTATGAAATTATATCCGATTACTTGCCAATAAACAGATAGAGTTATTATGGTGAGCAAAACGCAAATAAGAACTATGTAAAATAGGTGACCGGTGGTTTCCTGAGTGGTGTTTTTAGCTTCTGGAGATGAAGTGAACCCTATCAAAACATCCCTCCTCAATAATGTCACCTAATTATAATCACTTACATGATATCAACAATTAAAGCATATGTCAATTAATGTTTAGGCTTCTGTGAGTGCGGCAAAGATTATGACATAAAAACGGTCACGGTACAGATCTTCCCGTGCGAGTACATGGACAGGGCAGGTATCCCGTATAAGAAACGTCATATCATGTGGGTGCTGGACACCCGACATCTCCACTCCAACATCGATATCATAAAGAATATGGCTCGGATTAATCCTGCTCAATACCTGAAAGGTGTAGTCAGCAGTTTTATCGGGGACGGCTGAGAGCCAAGCCCTCATTTAAATAATTCCCTCTATGAGAGAAAATACACTGACGATCTCATCTTGAGATCTCCGATTCATAACTGAAAAATACGACTGTTTGTTAATCGCAGGGATATTCATTCAACGACACGCATCAGTAGCGCGGGCGGCAGCCCGTGTCCTTCTGGATGCCTTTGTTCGGTGATTATCACAAATCTTTAGGAGTAAGACCTGTATGTTTCGAAATCCGTGCCAGCATTTTCGGACCGATCTCTTCACGATCATGAAAGGCGAAAACATAATCAGGCCAACCCGGACGAGCAAGAATACGATGAGATGTACCAGACTGTCTTTTGATCACCCAACCAATACGAAAAAGAGCTGCTAGAACTTGCTGGGGCCTAGTTGATGGCCACTGACTCATGCGGAGACTGCAAACACTTCCTTGAGTTCTGGAATCTCTTCATCATGCTCAAGTCGGTCAGCCAGAACTCGCAACGCCAACGCTTCTGCCTTTGCAATGGCTTGTTTACGAGTATCTCCATAGGCTAATACACCGGGCAGCTCTGGGATTTCAGCTATCCAGCGGCCATCATCCTCTCTTTCTATCTCGATTCTCATGAGGTCACCTTATAAAACATAGTATCGTACACAAAGTGGATATGCAATACTGGTTTTTCGCCGTGCACTCATACACCGAAACGGTAGGCATCAGCGGCCGCTAGGGCAAAGTGTACGTTTAACTTTGCAGGGCCGGACGGTCCTGGCGGTCCTCGTGAAACCGATGGTTAGGCCCCTTTAGAAAATAAATCTGTTCCCTTTCTTCCCTGTGTCCGATCTCGCCTGAAGGCGTTCTTACTATTATTCCAGCTCTGCAGATTCCTTGCCTGGGACGGTCTGGCTCTTATATTACATGAAAGTATGAACAAGGATTCCGGAGGGGCATCCGAAGGCACTTTATATCGTTATCCATCTCTAAAAAAGGAGTTTGATCATGAAGACCGGGACTATCTTATTCATACACGGAATGTTCATGAACCCGTTGTGTTGGGAGCACTGGATCAAGCACTATCAAACCAAAGGCTATACGTGCATCGCCCCGGCCTGGCCCGGCAGAGAAAAGCCCGTCGAAACACTGCGCAAGAACTACCCCGATCCGCAACTAGGCAAGCTCACCTTGAGCGCCGTCATTGAGTCTCTCGTGGAAACCATCAAACCACTGGGTGCAAAGCCCATTCTCATCGGTCATTCGATGGGGGGGTTGATCGTGCAATTATTACTTCAGAGAGATCTGGCTATTGCAGGCGTTGCGATTGATTCCGCGCCGCCGCCCGGTGTATTCACCATCAAGTGGTCCTTTATCAAGTCCAACTGGCCAGCGATTAACCCATTTGTGCCCAAGGGCCAACCCATGCAAATGCCGTTTGAACACTTTCAGTACACGTTCGTGAATACGATGTCGTTACCAGAACAACGAGCAGCTTATGAAAGATATGTGGTGCCCGAATCACGAAGGGTGCCCCGTGAGTCACTCACCAGCGTTGCCGGGATTGACTTCAAAAAACAACACCCCCCTCTACTCTTGATTGCCGGTTCTGATGACAACATAATCCCGGCTTCGCTCAACAAGACCAACTATAACAAATACAAGAGGTCACCATCCATAACCGACTTCAAGGAGTTCGCCGGACGAACGCACTTCATCATCGGACAAAAGAACTGGCAAGAGGTAGCCGACTATATCATTGCATGGTTGAACGACAAGGGGGTCTGACGCACAGAATGGTGCAGGATCAGGTTTTCTTCATCAGGCCGGCACATATTCTTGTCGCCTTTTCGAGATCAGTCTCATCGATCCCGTGGTCATGCAAGAACCCGCGATAGATCAGTTCGGGACCGGCCTCTATCCCCGGTGTAGTATCTTGTGAAAGCCTTTTTATGAGATCGAGGGCACCCTCTGCTGTAAGCCTGATAACGCCTTCTTCCATGACCAGCACGCAATGAGCGCTCTGCAGGTCTTCCAGGCGGTGAGAGATGTGGATGACGGTAGTGCCCAGATCCGCATTCAGCTCTTTTATGGTCTTTAAAAGGGCAGCCCGGCTTGAGGGATCGAGCATTACCGTGCCCTCGTCTAAGACCAGGACATCCACATCCAGTGCAAGCTGGCCCGCATAGGCAACCTTGGCGAGCTGGCCGCCGGAGAGAGTCGAGGTGAGTGAGTGACGAAGGTGCTCGCCGTGGATGGCCCCCAGTGCGTAATCGATCCTGGCCCTGATCTCGTGGCTCGGAAGACCCATGTTCTCGGGTCCGAAGGCGATGTCTTCCTCCACTACAAGGCTCACGATCTGATTGGCGGGGTTGGAAAGGACAAGACCGACCCGCATGCCGTGCGTGTCGATGAGGCCGGAAGCGGGCTTGAGAATGCCTGAGATGAGAAAGGCCAGTGTGGTCTTGCCGCTGCCGTTCGGACCCACAATGCCGAAATAAGAACCGGCGGGTACCGTGAGATCGATACCCGCCAGAGCGTTTTTGTTGGGATAGGAAAAAGTAACTCCAGATAGTGTTAATGCAGTGTGTTGTGTTTCCTTCCGGATCAATCCTTATTCTCGTCAGCCTTCTTTGCTGCAGCCTTCTTCTTCGGGGCGGCCTTTTTCTCGGGCGCCTTCTTCTCGGAGGCCTTTTTCGCCGAAGCCTTCTTCTCGGGTGCCTTCTTTTCCGGGACATTTATTGCTGCCGAC
>Ga0187877_1000283_pt1 | contig 68621 bp, 66 predicted proteins | sample June2016WEW_17_1_3_FD_132430 | JGI IMG/M metagenome (GOLD analysis project Ga0187877, IMG submission 132430) | Peatland microbial communities from SPRUCE experiment site at the Marcell Experimental Forest, Minnesota, USA - June2016WEW_17_100 | ecosystem: Environmental > Terrestrial > Soil >...
TCTTCCTTGCGGCACACGCCCAGCGCGAAAACATTGATCAGCGGGTTGCCGTCGTAGCACGGCTCGAAGAGGCACTCGCCGCCCACCGTGGGCACGCCGAAACAATTGCCGTAGTGCGCGATGCCCGCCACCACGCCGCTCAGGATGCGCCGGTTGCGCGCCCCGGTCACTGGGTCGTCCAGTCGGCCGAAGCGCAGCGAATCCATCACCGCGATGGGCCGCGCCCCCATCGTGAATATGTCGCGCAGAATGCCGCCGACCCCCGTGGCCGCGCCCTGAAACGGCTCGATGAAGCTGGGATGGTTGTGCGATTCGATCTTGAATGCGATGACGTAACCGCCGCCGATATCGATGATGCCAGCATTCTCGCCCGGCCCCTGCACCACCAGCTTGCCGCTTGTGGGCAGCTTCTTCAGATGTAAACGCGAGCTCTTGTACGAGCAATGCTCGCTCCACATCACGCTGAAGATGCCCAGTTCGGTGTAACTCGGCTCGCGGCCCAGAATGCCCACAATCTTCCGGTACTCGTCCGGGCTCAACTGGTGCTGCGCCACCAGCTCGGGGGTCATACCCGCACCGCCGCGCCCATCATCGACTGAAAAACCGTCAGGCCATCGCTCGACCCCATGAGCGGCTCGGTGGCCCGCTCGGGATGCGGCATCATCCCCATCACATTGCGCTCGCGGCTGAGGACGCCGGCGATATCGCGCAACGAGCCGTTGGGGTTCCCGTCGTAACGGAAGGCGATACGGTCCTCGGCTTCCAGCTCATCGAGGGTTCTCTCGTCGGCGAAGTAGCAGCCTTCGCCATGCGCGATAGGCATGCGCAGCGTCTGCCCTTTCCGTGCGGCCGAAGTGAAGGGCGAGTCGGCGGTTTCCACCGCCAGGCGGACCTCGCGGCAGATGAACTTGAGCCCGCGATTGCGGATGAGCGCGCCGGGAAGCAACCCGGCTTCCACCAGGATCTGGAACCCGTTGCACACGCCCAGCACCAGCCCGCCGCCGGAGGCGAACTGGCGCACGGCCCTCATCACCGGCGAGAACTTGGCGATGGCGCCGCAGCGCAGGTAGTCGCCATAGGCGAAGCCGCCGGGCAGGATGACGGCATCGACCGCTCCCAGAGTGGACGAGTCGTGCCAGATGTATTCCACCGGCTGTCCGAGGTTGGTGCCGACCGCGTAAAAAGCGTCGTGGTCGCAGTTGCTTCCAGGAAAAACAATGACGCCAAATCTCATGAGCTATGTTTTAGGGGAGGCTAATCCCCATTCTAGCAGGCAAGTGGGACAGACGGACCCAGAGGGTACCCCGTCTGTCAACCCACCGCTCGCATACACCACCCTCCAGTGCTTCTATCCTCCCAACCTAAAACCCGCCGTTTATTGCAGATAAAAAGGTCCGTAGATGTTGAACTAGGTCTTCAAGTGTTTCTATACTCGATAGAGTTACAGTTCGGTGAATCGGGTCCGGCTCACCCCAAAACCCAGGAGAACACATGAAGCTCATCAAGATCGTTGGTTCGCTCTTGCCGCTCGCCTTGCTGCTCCCCGTCTTGTGTCTGGCGCAGGGATCCGCCCAGACCGGCGATATCGCCAAGCTGCGCGAACAGATTGCGGCTCAGCAGAAACAACTCGACCAACAGAGGCAGGCGCTCGAAGCCCAGCAGAAGGCGCTCGATTCCCAGCAAGAGCTGCTGGACCGCCTGGTTGCCGCGCAAAACGCGCCCGCGGCCGCTCCAGCGCCAGCCGCGGCGGCAGCGCTGGTACCGCCGGCCAAACCCGCCGCCGCCGACGTGGATACCACCGGCCGGGCCATCTCGCCGCTTGCCTTTCACATCGGCGGCGCCGATTTCGCCCCGGGCGGTTTTATGGATATGTCCACGGTGTGGCGCTCCACCAACATCGGGAGCGGCGTGGCAACTTCCTTCGCCTCCGTTCCGATGGGTAACACCGCGGCCGGCCGGATTCAGGAGTTCCGGTCCAGCGCCGCAAACTCGCGCCTTACCCTGACCATCACCGAGCACCCGACCAAGAACACGACGGTCACGGGCTATGTCGAAGGGGACTTCTATGGAAACCAGCCGGCCAGTCTGTTCGTGACCAGCAACGCCAACACCTTTCGCATGCGCCATTTCTGGGCGAGCGCGGCAAAAGGAAAATGGGAAGTGCTGGGGGGCGAGACCTGGACACTCCTCACGCCCAACCGCGCGGGCATCACCCCGGTTTCGAGCGATGTCTTCGTCACCCAGGGCGAGGATTCCAACTACATGACGGGTCTGATTTGGGGACGGCCGGGGCAGATCCGGGTGACCTATCGCCCCGACAAGCATTGGTCCATCGCCGCTGCGGTTGAGAACCCCGAACAGTTCGTCACCACCGGAGTCACGCTGCCCGCGTTTGCCGCCACTCAGGTGGATAACGGAAGCCTTTCCAGTACGCCCAACGTGCGCCCGGACATCACCGCCAAAATCGCTTACGACACCCAGGTGTCCGGCAAGGCGCTGCACTTCGAGCTGGCCGGTTTTTCCAGCCAGTTCTGCGTCTCACCCGCGCAGGGCAAATACTTCAACGCCCAGGGCTTGGGCGGCGACTTCGACACCAGCCTGGAATTGGCCAAGAACTTCCGCCTGATTGTCACCGGGTTCTATAGCGCCGGCGGCGGCCGTTTCGCGGTCGGCCTTGGTCCCGATCTCGTGGTCGGTCCCGACGGCTCCATCTCCTCCGTGCATTCCACGGCCGGCATCGCCGGCTTCGAGTATGCGCCCAATGCCAAATCGCAGTTCTTCACCTATTACGGCGGCACGTATTTCGACCGCAACTACACGGTGATTTCGCCGGGCAATTATCTGGGATTCGGCTTCCCCGCTTCCTCCTCGGCCAACCGCCAGTTTCAGGAGGGTGAGTTCGGCTACTACTACACCTATTTTAGGAACCCGCGATACGGCGCGCTTCAGCTCATAACGGAGTATGCCTATTTGTCGCGCGCGCCCTGGTCCGTTCCGGCCGGAACTCCCTCCACCGCCCACGCCCACATGATTTTCGGCTCGATGCGGTTCACGTTGCCATAGGTGGTGGGGCAGGCGGTGCCGCCTGCCCATGCTCCGCCGTGCGCACCGCCCAGTACCGCGATATGCCCATTCCGAACAAGCCGTCGGTCAGGTAAATCTGTTCCCGTCCGGCGTCGGCGAGCGAGAACAGGCGCTCGGGTGTAGACTGACCAGAACCCGAGCGCTAAAATGGGAATCTCGAAAATCTGTCAAAAGGACGTTCCGAATAGAACTCTGGCACAAATCCTAAAACGCTGGGGGAACCCCATGAAACGCCTGACGTCATACGCTTTTCCCTTTGCGATGCTGGCCGGTGCGGCGGTTTTGAGTGGGCAATCGGTAAAGCCGGCCGCGCCGCCGGCACAAAGCGGCACACCGGCCAAGACTCTACCCGCGGCCCCTAAGAAGAGTTCGCCCGCCAAGCCGCCAGCGCCCGCGCCGATGACCAACCAGGATGTCATCAAGCTGGTTAAGGCCAAGGTCTCCGAGGACCTCATCATCGTCAAGATCAGACAGTCGAAAACGAAGTTTGATGTTTCGGTCGACGCCTTGGTTGCGCTCAAGGAAGCCGGCGTAAGCGACAACCTGATTGCCGTCATGATGAACCCGGCTGCTCCCGCCGCCCCACCCCCCGCGGTTCCGGCAAGCGCGGCCCCTGCCCCTTCTCCGGCGCCCAAACCAGCCTTCCCGCCTTCCAACGTGCCGAAAGAAGTTGCCCCAGTTGACGCCAATACGGCGCCCAAAGCCCCTGCCCCGAAACCGGCGTCGGTCACGTCCGCGCCGGCAAACTTTGGCGTGTACATCTGGGCGGACGGGGAGTTGAAACCGCTGGGACGGGTTCAGACCAAAGTGCAGCTCAGCAAGTTCCGGTCCTTGCTCAAGAGCGTCGTTCCGTTCGTGAGGCAGAAGATCGACATCAACATCCCCGGCGCGCACTCCACCAGCCGGTTTGACATGGTCCGCCCGACCTTTTTTGCTTTTTTCCCGGCTAGCCGCGACGTGAGTAAATTCAAGCTGCTGCAATGCAAGATCACCGGCCAGAGGTTCGATCAGCGCACCCTGGCGAACGCCTCCATTATGTTCAGCACGGAACAGAATCAGGACGAAGTGCCTTGCGACATCGGCCCCACCGCCGTGAAGGATCTCTACCGCATCTTTCCGCGCGAGGATGTTCCATCCGGCGAGTTCGGATTTGTGGAAGGCAACACCGGCAGTAAGTCCACCTCCAATATCGAAATTCTGGATGTCTACGATTTCGCCATCGATCGCAAGGAAGACAAGCTGGGCCTCAAGGACTACCTGCAAACGCTGCCGCCTGCCAACGTAGGTGACGCGGCGTTCCAGAACTGGCCGAAGGAAGACTGCGTGAAGATCGTGACCGACCGGACCGGGAAGGTGGGACTTACGGGAAGCCTCATGGGCTGGTTCAACCGTCAGTACGCCTCGCTGGATGTCTACTGGGCCGACGCTCAGTTTGCGCGCGCTTTCGCGCGTCTGGAAATGTTGGACAAGAATCTCACCTCTGAGGACACCAACAAGCTTGCCGCGATGCTCCTCAGTACGGATGGCAGCCAGTATTACATCATGGTTTCCATCGGCGGCAAGGTGGGCTCGGGAAAGCTGATCGGCGCCAATGAAGGGGAGCGGCTCATGCGGCCGTTCGACGCGTCGCTGGCCGACGAGAAAGCCAAGACCATTGTTGCCGCCAGGCATCTGGACTTTGTGGGGGGCTATGCCGGATTGTGGAAGGTGACCTTCGACCAGACGAGCATCCGGGGGCCGCTGCTGCAGAGCGGCACGCCGGAACTCATGTTCGAGGCAAGGCTGAATCAGAACCTGGAGTTTAAAGCGAAGTTCCTGACGGATAAGATCAATGCCGCTCTGAACCCTGCGCCCGCGGGGCAGCAGTAGACAGCCATCGGCACGCTTCACTCCAGCCGCAACGTCCTGTTCGGATCAAGCGCCGCCGCGCGCCGCGCCGGCGCCCACGATGCCACCGCCGCGATCAGGAAGAATAGTGCGATCATCGCCGCGAAAGTGGCCGGATCGGTCGCCGTTACGCCCACCAACATGCTGCTCATCACGCGCGTCAGCACCAGCGCGGCCGTGAAGCCGCCCGCCACTCCCACGGCGCTCAGAAGCAGCCCTCGCCCAACCACCATCTTGAAAATACCGGAAGGTGTGGCGCCCAGCGCCATGCGCACGCCGATCTCCGGCATTCGCTGTCGCACCACGCTCGATACAACGCCATACAGGCCCACGGCGGCCAGCAGCGCCGCGATCGCCGCGAATACGCTCATCAAGAGGAACTGAAAGCGCGTTCCCGATTCGGCCCGGTCCACGGTTGTATCCATCGTCTGCATCTCCGTCACCGCCAGGCGGCCCGGGGCAAATTTGACCATCTCCGCCCGAACCGTGTCGCCGTATTTCGTGGGGTCGCCCGCCGTGCGCAACGCCCAGTGCCGCGATATGCCGATTCCGAAGAAGCCGTCGGTGACGTAGATCTGTTCCCGTCCGGCGTCGGCGAGCGAAGCCTGGCGCTGGTGTGCCACCACACCCACCACCTCCAGCCACACCGGGTTCGGGAGGTTCACGAAAACACGCTTCCCGATGGCGGAGCGGTGCGGGAAGGCCTTGGCCGCCAGAGACTCATCCACCACCGCCACGTTCCGGCCCGGCGCGTTGTCATTCCCGGTGAAGGTGCGCCCTTCGATGAGACGCGTCCGCAGCGTCTCAAAGTATCCCGGCAAAACCGTGGAAACATCCGCTCTCCAGGCGGGATTCTCACGCGCTTCTTCATCGCCCCACTGTAATCCGGACATCAACGGCCGTCCCGCCAGCGGCAGAGCCAGGGACGCGCCCACGCTCTCGACTCCTGGTATCGCACGCAGCCGGTCCTCGAGTTCGCCGAGAAACGCCAGACGCCGCTGCGGCTGCTGAAATCCTCGGGCATCTCCGATCAGCAGAAAGGTCAGCAGCCCGTGCGGATCGTAGCCTGGATTCACCCGCCGCAGTTCCAGAAAGCTGCGAAACATCAGGCCCGACCCGATGAGCAGCACGAACGAGAGGGCCACTTCGGCGACCACCACGCCATCGCGCAAAACCCGCCCCGTGGCCAGCCCGCCGGTGTGCCCGCCATACCGTAAGGCGTCCATGACGTCGGGCCGGGCAGCGCGCCATGCCAGTATGGCTGCCAGGATGGCGCATTCCAGCAGCCCCGCCAGCGCTGCAAACGCCAGCACCCGCCAGTCGATTCCAACCGACTCCAGCCGCGGCACATTCGATGGCGCAAAAACCAGTAGTTCACGGACACCAACCCATGCCAGGCCCACGCCCAGCAGCGTGCCGAATCCCACCAACAGCCAGGTCTCGGCCAGCAGTTGGCCGGCAATCCGCTGCCATCCGGCCCCCAGAGCGGCGCGTATCCCCAGCTCGCGCCCGCGCATGGATGCCCGCACCAATAGAAGATTCGCCACATTGGCGCACGCGATCAGCAGAAGAAAAATCACCGATCCCATCAATGCCACCAGGGCCGGGCGCACTTCGGCTGCCAGCGTCTTGTGCCACGGCTGCAGGCCAACGCGGAAACGAGGGATCCGCCATTCCGAAACCACGCTATCCACTTGAGCCTGTGCTTGCTCCAGAGTCGTGCCGTCTCGCATCGCCCCAATCGCTTGAAGCATCAGCTCGCCCCGGTTGGGCGCGTCGTAGCCGCGGTTGTTGGCAACCCAGATATCGGGGCTGCCCCCTGTAGTGGCTGGTTGGAACAGTTTGAATCCCGGCGCCAGCACACCCACGATCTTGGGGCCGTGCTGGCCGGAGCTGAGCATTTCGTGGCCGAGAATAGCCGCATTCCCGCCATAGCGCCGCGTGAAGTATTCGAAGCTGAGGATCGCGACCGCGCCTTCGGGCGGTGGGAAGAGCGGCTCCATCCGCGCTGGAGGCTTCCCGTCGGCGTCCGTGAAATCGCGCCCGAACGCGATCTTCGCGCCCATCATGCGGAAGAAGTTGGTTGTCGTCTGCCCCTTGCTCACCCGCGCCGCGCTGCCGTCCTCGCGTGGCACGATGGCGCGGTACACCATGATGGCGCTCATGTCCTCGAACGCCGCCACGGTGCCATTGCGCAGGTCCCAAAAATCCGCATTGGAGAGCGGAGTGCCGGTCAGTACCAGGCGGCCTTGATTCTTGTACGGAAGCGGCCGCAACAGCACCGCATCGGTCACGCTGAACATCGTCGTGCTGACGCCGATACCCAGCGCGATGGTGGCCATCGCCGCCGCCGCAAACCCAGGAGCTTTCCGCGTCATCCGAAGCGCGTAGCGCAGATCTTGGATGCAGCTCATCGGCCCTTCCCCTTCCACAATAGCCTCTAACGGGGCTGAGCGCATGCCACGGTCTTGCGTGTTCGCGGATCGCCTCGGGCCTGCTGGAGTTCAGTGCCATGCCCGGCGCGCGGCCGGCGTGCGCGCCCCTGGAACGCTTGATCGAGGTGTAACGAACCCGCGCTAAGGTAGGAGTAGTGCGCATCCTCGGTATCGAATCCTCCTGCGACGAAACCGCGGCGGCCGTGGTGGAAGACGGGGAAGCCGTCCTTTCTTCCGTGGTGGCTTCGCAGATGACCACCCACGGCAAGTACGGCGGCGTGGTTCCGGAGCTGGCCTCGCGCGAGCACCTGCGCGCCATCGTGCCGGTCGTGCGCGAAGCTCTCGAGCGCTCCGGCACGAAGCTCGAAGACCTCGCCGCCATCGCCGCGACGGTGGGACCGGGCCTGGTGGGTTCGCTGCTGGTGGGCCTCACTTACGCCAAATCGCTGAGCTTCGCCAGCGGTGTGCCGCTCATCGCGGTCAACCACATCGAGGGCCACATTCATGCGGTGGTTCTGGAAGCCAGGCGCGCCGGAACGCCCGTGGAATTTCCCGCCGTGGCGCTGGTGGCGAGCGGCGGGCACACGCACCTGTTCGAAGTCCGCGAGGGATTCCGGTACCGCCTGCTCGGCAAAACGCGCGACGACGCCGCGGGCGAGGCTTTCGACAAAGTGGCCAAGCTGTTGGGCTACAGCTACCCCGGCGGCCCGGTCATCGACCAGCTCGCCCCGCATGGCGACGCCGCGGCCGTGCGCTTCACCTTTGCCAAAATGAAGGGCAACACGCTCGATTTCAGCTTCAGCGGCCTCAAGACCGCGGTCCTGCGCTGGGTGGAATCGCACGACATGCAAGCGGAAATCTCTTTGCGCCGCGCGCTGCTGCGCGAGAATCCGCGTCCCACTGCCGAACAATGGCTGGCGGCCACCCCGCAGCGCACGCTGGATCTGTTGGCTTCGTTCCAGCGCGCGGTGATTGCGGAGTTGCTGACGCGCGCCGCCGCCGCCGCCGAGAGCATCGCGGCGCGCTCGCTCATCGTCTCCGGTGGTGTGGCCTGCAATTCGGGTCTGCGCGCGGCGGCGAAGGCGGCTGCCCGGCCCTACCCGGTCTATTTCCCTTCTGTCGGACTCTCCACCGACAACGCCGCCATGATCGCCGCCGCCGCCTTTCCCAAGCTGGCGCGTGGCGATTTCGCGTCGCTCGACATTGCCGCGCAAGCCAACCTCACGCTGGCGTGAGTCTTCCTGACACGGCCAGCAGCTTGGCGATCAGCGCCGTGCGGTCCGCCATACGGTCGATGAGAATGCTCTCGTTGGCCGCGTGCGCGCCCTCACCCACCCCGCCCAGGCCGTCGAGCGTGGGCACTCCCAGCGCCGCGGTGAAATTGCCGTCCGAGCCGCCGCCCGTCTGCGACTCCTCCAGCTCGATGCCCATCTCGCGCGCCAGCTTCCGCGCCATGCGGAACAGCCGCGCAATCCCCGCCGAGCGCTCCATCGGCGGCCGGTTCAAACCGCCGCTGACCTCGATTGTGCACCGCGGATCATACGGCTTCAGCGCGCGGAATTTCTTCTCCAGCCCCGGCACATCTTTCAGACGCCGGACCCGGATATCGACCTCCGCGCTGGCTTCGGCGGCCACCACATTGGAGCGCGTGCCCCCCGCAATCACCCCCAGATTGATAGTGATGCCGCGCTCCAGTTCGGTGAACCCGGCGATGCGCTCGATCTGCCGCGCCAGTTCCACCACCGCGCTGGCGCCCGCCTGAAAGTCCACGCCCGCGTGCGAGGCTTTTCCGCGCACTCGAACGGTGAAATCGCCCACGCCCTTGCGCGCGGTTTTGAGCTTGCCCTCCATCCCCGTCCCCGGCTCCAGAACCAGCACCGCCTGGCTGCGCGCGGCGTTCTTCTCCGTGAGCGCGCGCGAGGATTGGCTTCCCACTTCTTCATCGGAATTCAATTGCAGCAGCACCTTGGAGCCCACCGGAATCTCCAGTTCGCGCAAGGCGCGCACCGCGAAAATGAAGAACGCGATGCCGGATTTCATATCCAGCACGCCCGGCCCCCAGAGCCGGCCATCGGCCTGACGGAACGGCATGGTCCGCAGCGTGCCGGCCGGCCACACCGTATCCGCATGGCCGAGCGCCATCACCTGCCCGCTCTTCTTCCGGCCCGGCAGCTCGACCTCGCACACCAGGTGCTTGCCAAATTTGCCGCCGGGGAACGTCCTCACTTTGGCGAACGGCGTTACCGTGTCGGAGACCAGCTCCACGAACCGGTTGACCGCCGAGGGGTCGTCACTGGGAGACTCGCACTCCACGAATTGACGAATCAGGGCCACCATTTCCGATTGCCGCGCGCGGGCATAAGAGAGTAAGGAATCCACGGCTCTTATAATAGCGGCTTCCATGCGGTCAAGCGCCCGATCCGCCCCTGGCGAGCAGCGTGACAGTTTGATCGTGGTAGACCGGTCTCCAGCCGAGCTGTTCCAAGGCTGGGATGAGCGAATAATCGTTGGGGAGCAGCGCGTGGGTGAAGTGGAAAGACTCCCAGTACTCGCGCCAGCCGGGACGCACCTGGACCATGCGGGCGTATTGCTTGAGGAATTCCGCGCCGTAGAGGTCGCTCCGGCCGTCGAAAAACACCTTCCGGGCGCCCTGGGAGCGGTAGATGAGGTACCCGCCGAACTTGTCGGGCGCAAACAGACGCGCGGCGGCGGGGAGGCGGGCCACCTCGCAATAGGCCGCGGCGGGAAACTGATCGGGAGGGAAACCCGTGGCCGCCCGGATGGCGGGAGTCCGCAGCAGGGCGAAGGACGCGAGCAGCACCAGGGGCACCAGCGCGAGACCCGAGAACCGCGCATCCATGGCGCGCAGCCGCTGTGAGTAGGCCAGAAAACCATCCAGCACCGCGGCGCGCCGGAGAGCCCCGGTGATGGCGGCATTGGCCAGCGGCAGCAGCAGCAAAGCCACCAGCGGCAAGGCCCGGGCGGAGCGCAATGCCATGGCGGTGATCAGCATGGCCAGCGCGAAATGCTCGGGCCGCCGGCCCGCCAGGGCCAGCGTGCCGCCGGCGACGCCGACTATCAGTGTGACGATGATCGGCCACGCGCCGGCGGCGTGGAAATCGAAGCTCTGAAACTCGCCGATGCGCGAAAGCAGTTCGGAGTCCGTGAGGTAGCGGAACACGTGCGCGTACAGATGCCAGCCGTAAGGGTTGGCGAGCGGCGCGATGGCGGAGGTGAGAGCGGCCCAGAGAAACCAGCGCGCGCCCCTGCGCCGGATGGCGCGGCCTGACGCGTAGACCAGCGCGACGAGCGGCGCAAAAAAGAAGCTGGCATGGATGTTCGCCCACAACCCCGTAAAGATGGCGATTTCGACGGCGTGGCGGAAGCGGAATGGCGGACGCGCACGCTCGGCATAGAGGAGCGCCGCCAGCACGAAGAGCCAACTCAGGATGTGCGGCCGGGCCAGCCAATGCAGGTTGCAAGTGGAAAGCAGCAGGGGCGCCATGGCGCACGCCAGCAAAAAGTCGCCCCCGAGCGTCCACTGGAGCTGGAACCACAGCCACACGCCCGCGGCGATGGCGGCGGCATAGAACAGCGCCACTCCGGAGAGGCCCGCGGCGCGATCGACAGCGCCGGCGGCGATATCCGCCATCCATTCCCACGCGAACCAGGGCTGGCCGGCGCGAGTGAAGGAATAGGGATCGGTGTGCGGCAAATCGCCAGTGGAGAGGATGGCCTCGCCCGCTCGGATGTGCCATCCGGCATCGGAATCCCGAAACAACTTCCGGTAGCCCTGGAAGAGGAACAGACTATAGACGAGCGTGACGCAAGCGGCGACCAGCGCCAAGTCAGGCACCAGCCATGCGAGCACCTTCACCGGCCGCACATCGTATGCCCGAAGTTACGTGCCCGTGGTGCCGATGCTCGACAGGTCCCCCGTGATGCTCTGGTACAGGCTGACGACACCCTGTGAGAGCTGGTTCACGGTGGTGATCAGGGCCAGCCCCACGGCTGCCACAATCAAGGCGTATTCCACCAGATCCTGTCCCTGTTCATCACGAATAAAACGGACGATTAATGCTTTCATCGTTCCTCTCCAGTCATGGGACGGAAGCGGTCTTGACCGTATCCGTCCGCGAATCTTCCAAAGGTCCTACGAAAAGCCTGTGAAAAGCGATTTTCCAGCGCCGCCAGCGCGATTCGGCCGGCTTCACGGCCAGCGTGGCCGGGTGCCCGTCCAGACGGGACACTAATTCCAGGTTCTTTAGCGCGGCTGGGTAAGCGCTATTGTAGCTCAGTGCTATCTCTAATTCCTTCCGGGCGTTAGCGTAGTTCCCCTTTTCCATGAGCACGGCTGCCAGATTGTTGTGCGCCGTGGCGGGGTCGGAGGCGGACTGCCAGTTGGCCACCGCCTGATCGGTTTCATCCAGATTGGCCAGAGCCAGGCCCAGGTTGTTGCGTGCCACGGGCGAGCGGGGGTTGAGCTTCAAGGCCTCCCGAAACTCCCCGGCGGCTTCGGCGTACTTCTTTTGCATCAATAGGTTATAGCCGAGGTTGTTGTGCAGATAGTCGAGCGACCCCTCCAGTTCCAGGGCCTTGCGGTGGGCCGGCTCGCCGAGGGGCCAGAGGCCAGATTCATCGCGCAGAATACCCAGCCAGGAAAAATACTCGGGGCCGGTCTGCGGGTGGGCCTTCAGAAACGCCACCAAACCGTCGATAGCTTCGGCGCGGCGGTTCATGTCGCGCAAGGCGCGCACCAGCGCCAGTTGGGCCTCACCGGATTCCGGGAAGCGCGCCGCTGCCAGGCGGCCGATCTCCAGGGCCACGTCCGGGTATCCGCGTTCCAGGTACGCCTTGGCCATCTCCAGACGGATGGGGATATTGTCGGGATCGGCCGCCAGCTTCTCCCGTAATACCCGCAACTGGTAATCGCCGTCGCCGGCGTCGATGGCGTTGCGAATCTGCCGATCCCACACACTCTGCGGAGCGGGGGGGGCCTTGGCGACCTGGGTGTGCTGGACGCAGGAGACCATCAAGAGTCCCAGCGCCGCCAGCCAGAGTCGTCGTGTCATGAGCTCAAGCCATCTTATCAAACGTCAGCTCGTCGCCTGCTTCGGTGCCGCTCTGCTCCACCGTTCCGGCTGGAAGCTCGAGCACGGAATGAGCCAGGAGACAGGCGGAGAGCCTCCACGGACGCACCGCGCTCCTCGCTCTCCGAACCTTGCGGTGTTTGTCCAGGTACACCAAATCGATCGGAAACTTCATGAAAAACGTATGGACCGATTCGCAAGGGACAATCCACAAGCCCTCGCCTGGCTCCAACCTTTCGTGCTTCAACAAGCCGGTGCGCCGCTTGGCGCTGGTATCAGCCACCTCGGCAGCGTGAGCCAGAACGGTGTTGCGGGTCTGGTTCCGCACCAATACCTTCAATTTTGAAGACTATAACACGAGAGCGGGGTGCATGTTGCGGGGGGTAGTAATATGCTAGCTTCATAATTGGAATGCGACTCTCCCCTCCGTTCAGTGTCGGTGTGCTGTTCGCCGCCTTGTGCCTGTGTGGACCAGGGCAGAACACCGAAACCAAGGGCGTGCAAGTCGAAGCGAAGGGCCTGCCGCCTCGTGCAACTCCGGCCGATTATCAGGCCCAGGCTCAGGCAGGCGCCGTGACGGTTGCGGCCGAGTTCACGGGACACTCCGTCCCCACCCTGCAAGGACCCCTCTCCACGGAAGACTTTGTGGTGGTCGAAACGGCGTTGTTCGGCTCGCCAGACGCGCAGATCAAGCTATCCGCCGACGACTTTTCACTCCGCATCAATGGAAAGAAGACCCCCTTGCCCAGCCTGCCATACGGGATGGTACTCGGGTCCCTCAAGGATCCCGAGTGGGAGCCGCCCGAGCCAGCCAAATCGAAGTCGAAAACCAGCTTGGGCGGCGGCGGAAACAGTGATCAGGCCGACGGGCCGCCCCCACCGGTCAAGATCCCGATAGGGGTGCAGCGCGCCATGGCGCAGCGCGTTCAAAAAGCCACGCTTCCGGAAGGCGACCGGGCCCTTCCCCTGGCCGGTCTGATTTTCTTCCAGTACCGGGGCAAGACCCAGGGCATCCATTCCATCGAGCTGATCTACGCCGGTCCCGCCGGAAAAGCCTCCCTGACGCTCCAGCCATAGCGAAAAGGGGCCGAACGCCGCCAATCGCGCCAGCGCCGCCAAGTCCACCGGCCCGCAGACGCCAACTTGCGGGGCAGTGCAGAAACTTCTCTCCGCCGGTGGGGTTTAGATTGTACTATAAGGAGTTCCGCGTCTTGGGAAGGATAGTTACGTGAACTCTCGTCGGCTCAGGCCCAATACTACGATTTGGCTCGGCTTGGCGGCTCTGGCTGTGTCGATGCCCGCGGCGCGGCTGGCGTACTCCCAGCAGACCGTTGGAGCCACGTTCGGCGATGTCGTCAAGCTGCCGGGCGGCACGCCATCGGATATCGTCCTGGACGAATCGCGCCACCGGCTGTACCTCATTAACAACACCACCAGCTTGGTCTACATGTTCGACTACACCACCAATCAGATGGTGGGCACCATGTCGGTGGGGAAGACCCCGCTGGCGGGCGCGATCTCCATGGACGGCAACTGGCTGTACGTGACCAGCAGCGGGAACTCGACGCTGAACGTGATCGACCTGACCCGCGGACTGGTGACGCAGACCGTGGCGCTGACCTCGGCGCCCCAAGGGGTGGAGGTGGGCGCTGACGGGCGCGCGCTGATCAGCATGGTTGGGACGGGGGTGGTGTCGGGCGTTCCGCAGGGCACCCTGGCGGTGTACGACCAGAACCAGTCGGCGGGGTCGCAAGTCCAGTACGTCAACGTTCCGGCGCTTCCCACCACTCCGGCTCCGCTGCCGGCGCCCACGCTCACGCGCCCCACCACCACGTTCAGCGGCAAGTTGCTGCGCACGCCGGACGGGCAGTACATCGTTGGGGTCATCACGCCCACCAGCTCCACGACGTACGTCTTCGTTTACGAAGTGGCTTCGGGCGTGGTTCTGCAGAACCGCACGATATCGGGCGCGTCTTCGGTGCTGTCGATGGCGCCCGACGGCTCGCGGTTCATGGCCGGGTTCACCATGTTCGACATCAACACTCTGGCGATCGTCGCGCAGCAGAACAGCGCCAACGCTCCCTTCTCATTCACGGGCGCGGTCAACACGTTGCAGAACATCGGTGGCAGCATCTACTCACCGGACGGTTCGACGCTGTACAGCGCGTTCAACACGGCGGCCACGTCCACGCCGCCGCCGCCCTCGCAGTCATCGACGCTGCTGGTCAACGATCCGGCCAACCTGGGCATCCGGCTGGGGATCAAGCTGCCGGAGAGCATTGTGGCCAAGATGGTGATGACAGCGGACGGCTTGCAGGCCTGGGGGCTGTCGGATTCCGGGCTGGTGCACATGCCGCTGGGCAACCTGTACAATTACCCGATCCTGGCGCCGCAGACGACGGAAGTCTTCCTGGCGATGGACGACTGCAACCACGGCGTGGCTACCGGCGCCCTCCAGATCAATAACCTGGGCAAGGGGAAATTGACGTTCAGCGTGGCTACCAACGTGGGCTCGGCGCTGGTTTATAAGCAGACCAGCGGCCTGGCGCCGGCCACCATCACGTTTTCCATGGAGCCGGGGCGCTCGGGCGTGGTCCGCCAGGGCGGCACGAATATCTGGACGGGCGCCGGAACCTCGCAGGGCACACCGTTCAACGTGACGCTCTCTTCGCCCGAGGCCATCAACATTCCCAATATGATCCGGGTGTACATGAACTACCGGCAGTCGGATCAACGGGGCGTGATCTATCCCGTTCCCACCGTGCCCAACAACAGTCCAGGCGGCACTACGGGCAACACGGCCGGCAATGAAGGCCTGCAAGACATCCTGCTGGACGAGGCGCGCGGCAGGCTCTACATCACCAATTCGGGATACAACCGGATCGAGGTATTCGACACTCAACGGCAGATATTCCTGAACCCGATTCCCGTGGGACAGATGCCGCACCAGACGGCCATGGGCACCGACGGAAACACGCTGTACGTCGGGAACACGGGCGGCGAATCGATCAGCATCGTGGACCTGAACGCGCAACAGGTGACGGGCGGCGTGGTCTTCCCGCCGGTCCCGCGCAGCGGCACCTCCAACGGGATCTACCCGCGATCGCTGGCAATGGGATTGGTCGGCCTCGAATTCATCATGTCGAATGGCACGCAGTGGCAGGTAGTGGGGAATACGGCGCTGCCGCGGCCGGCGGATCCGGTAGCGCCGGTGACGCTGTCGACATGCCCGGCCTGCGGGATGATTGCCACGCCGGATAACCTTTATATCCTGACGCTTTCGGGAAACGGGACGGCCTACGTTTACGACTCGATGGCGGACAGCTATGTGGCTTCGCGGCTGCTGATCCCGGCTCCGATTGAGGGCTATTACGGCGTGCTGGCGGCTGGTCTGGGAGCAAACTACTTCCTGGTGAACGGCCTGATTCTGAATACCTCGCTGACCACCCTGGGCGGCTCGGCCGCGCCCGGCGCGACCACGGTCACGACGACCACGCCGGGCGGCGCGCCTCCCACCGCCACCATCGTCAACACCGGCAACCGCAACGTGGCGGCCGTGGCTCCGTTGAACGACCACCAGTTTCTGTGGCTCACCACTCCCGTGCGCCAGAGCATCACCACCGCGACGCGCGACGATTCGCGCACCACGGTTCAAATGATCGACCTGAATGCCGGCGCGGTGTCGCTGGTGGGGCCGATTCCGGAGAACCCCGTGGTCAGTGTTTTCGGCACCACTAGGTTCAACACCAACCCGCGCATGATGGTGGTGGATTCGGCGGGTACGACGGCGTACGCCATTACGATTTCGGGGCTGAGCGTGATCTCTCTGGCGCCCGCGGGAGCCAACACGCTGCCCGCGATCTCGACCGGCGCGAGCGCCGTCGTGAATTCCAGCAGCGCGACTGCGGCCATCACGCCCGGCTCGTTTGTCACCATCACCGGCAAGAACCTGGCCTCCACGGCCGTGGCCAGCACGCTGCCGCCGCCGACCGTGCTGGGCGGCTCCTGCGTGACCTTCGGCGATATTGCGCTGCCGCTGCTCTCGACCTCCAGCGGGCAGATTCAGGCGCAGGTGCCCGTCACCATGCTGCCCGGAACGCAGTTGGTGCAGGTGCGCTCGCTGGCGACCGCACAGGACAGCGCTCCGGTGGTCATCACGGTGAAGGCTGCGGGGAACTGAGGAAGCCCGCTCACTCCCAGCTCAGAATCACCTTGCCCGAATTTCCCGAAAGCATGGCCTCGAAGCCTCTCTCGAACTCGGTCGAGGGGAAGCGGTGCGTGATCACCGGTGTGATGTCCAGGCCGGATTGCAGCATGACCGTCATCTTGTACCAGGTCTCGTACATCTCGCGGCCGTAGATACCCTTGATGGTGAGCATGTTGAAGATTACAGTGTGCCAGTCGATGGACATCTCTTCGGAGGGGATGCCCAGCATCGCGATCCTGGCGCCGTGGCTCATGTTGGCGATCATCTCGCGGAAGGCGGCGGGGTTGCCGGACATCTCCAGGCCCACGTCGAAGCCCTCGGTCATCCCGAGTTGCTTCTGCACGTCCCGGAGACTGGTCTCGCGCACGTTCACAGCGAGCGTTACGCCCAGCTTGCGCGCCAGGTCCAGGCGGTAGGGATTGACATCGGTGATCACGGTGTAGCGCGCGCCGGCGTGCCGCGCCACGGCCGCCGCCATGATCCCGATGGGGCCGGCGCCGGTGACCAGCACGTCCTCGCCCAGCACGGGGAAGGAAAGCGCGGTGTGGACGGCGTTGCCGAAGGGGTCGAAGATGGAGGCGACGTCGAGGGAAACCGATTCGTGGTGGCGCCAGATGTTGGTCATGGGTAGCGCGATGTATTCGGCGAACGCGCCCGGACGGTTCACCCCCACGCCCTGGGTGTGAGCGCACAGGTGGCGGCGGCCGGCGAGGCAGTTGCGGCACCGGCCGCAGACCACGTGCCCTTCCCCGCTGACCAGATCGCCGGGGAAAAAGTCCACCACATTGGACCCGGTCTCGACAATCCTGCCGACAAATTCGTGGCCGATCGCCATGGGCACCGGGATGGTCTCCTGCGCCCAATCGTCCCACCGGTAGATGTGCACGTCGGTGCCGCAAATGCCCGTGCGCAGCACCTTGATGAGCACGTCGTTGATGCCGATCTTGGGGACTTCCACTTCCCCGAGCCAGAGGCCCGGCTCGCGTTTGCTCTTCACCAGCGCCTGCATACTTTTACGATAGCAACAAGCGGCGGAACATCTGGTTCTGTTTGCTTCCGCCAGGAACTACCAGACGCGCGTATTTGCCGGGGCGGCGTTTTCTGACTACGCAGCAAAAAAGCGTTACGTTGCACAAGATCGGAAGGCCGCGCAGCGCTGCGAGCGCTGTGCCCCTTCGCTAGCTTCGGCACAACGTGCAGAGGTATTATGCGTTTATGGACCTGCAACGTAGGGACGAGTTTAAACAAAGACTATACGAGCTTACTCCCGCTGATGGAAAGTCAATCGGCAATGCCGCTCTTCGCGGGTTATTGCACACTGCGTTCCCAAACGAAACATTCTCGTTGGACGATTATTGGGACCTGCGAAACTCGCTGATTGCCGACGGTAAGCTGGAAAAAGGGCGCGGTTACGGCGGATCGGTGCGCCGAGTAATTGCGGCAGTTGAGCCTGTTGCGGTTGTGGACGCGATTGGTTCGGTGGTGCCGGCTGCGGGCCCGATTCAAGTGGCCCTGGCTGAAACCCCTCTTTATGAGGCTTTTCAGAAGTGCATTCAGACCGGGTATATACCAGACAACGATCTTAAGCCGTGGATATGCGAAATCACAGCGTTCCAAGGCAGGCGGAATACGGGGGGGTTGTGGACGCGCCCGGATGTAACAGTAATCGCAATCCAGACGTTTGCCTACGTGCCAAATAAGCAATTCGATGTCATAACGTTTGAAATCAAACCGACTATCGTAACCGCGATGGAGGGCGTCTACGAATGCGCAGCTCACTCCGCATTTGCGAACCGCAGTTACCTCGCCTTCCCGGACTTAAAAGAATATGAAGACAATGCGCTTTACGATAGAATTTCAGATGAATGTGAGCGCTTTGGGCTCGGTCTAATTGTCTTTGCCGATGTGGCGAACTGGGACACCTACAATTTCGAAGTTCCTGCTAAACGGAATGATCCCGAGCCCCGTGCTGTGAACGATTTCATTAAGGGGCAAATCAGCGAAAAGAGCCGCGAAGAGATCCAGCGCTGGTTTCGATGAGCGGGCGCCGTTGTCCTCTAAATAGCCGTTAGCCGGGCAAACGCCCGGTAGAGCGTCGTCCGCCCCACACTCCATAGTGCGGCTACGTCCTCAACGCGTTCGCGCGCGTTTCCCGATAACATTTTGCATGAATTTGCACTCTTCGAGGAGCCGATCATAAGAGGCGACTTCAATTCGCTGACGCCTGAACGCCTCCAGTTTGTCGGTACGGTTCGATCTATTAGGGTCGTCCCTCCTGCCGATGACGATAACCCCACTGCATTCTGCGTGCAGTTTTGGCCACCCATTCGCTCTGAGGTAGTAGCCATGATCTCTGATAAAGGTCCTGTAGTTGTTGATCTGCTCTGCGGCATGGTTGCAGATGGACGAAACACTGCCGGTCTTCGTCAGGGGACTCCTTGTCGGGCCTTTGAGCTCAACTATGAACCAGTCCGGCCCGACAGACGACCATTCGCAGATTATGAAGTCCGGCACCCAGCCACCACCATCGGGCTCGGGTAATCTTGGCCTGGGAACCACCCATCCTGTGTGCGGTTTCACCAAACCCGTCAATAAGGCCGCCGGGTGGGCTTCGAAGAACATCTGAAGCGGCTTCTCACCTCTTGCGTTTTCCAATACGCGGGAGAACTCGCGAGTCAACTCCGGGCACGGGATGCCCCACGTGGTCGGGTCTAATCCAGCAATTTGTTTCGGGCAGCCTAAAACCGAGTCTCGCTCGCGGGCCGGGCGCGGGTCCACCATCTGAGGATCAAAGGGATAGTCTGAACCTGTGGACTTCGCCATATCAAGATTCTATCACTGGCGCGAACTTATCGGCCGTCAGCATGAACCAGCGAGCGCCCGGTAAAGGGCAGTGCGCCCCACACTCCGCAGTGCCGCCGTGTCCGGTCCCCGAGCCAGAGGTCCGGCTCCCGCTTGCTTTTTACCAGCGCCTGCATTCTTTTACGATAACAACAAGTGCCGAGGTCCCTTTGTGAAACACGGCAGGGGACTCTTTACCGCCTCAGCGAAAGCTCGAACTGGACGCCTTCCGTTTTTTGTAGCGCGGTGAGGATGCTGGAAAGATTCGCGGCGGAGGGACTGCCCTTGGGCCCCAGCATGCGCATCAGGCTCTTGGCGGGTATCCGCGTGCGCTTTTCGAGATCCTGAAATCCGACTGTCGCGTTGACATAGTCGCGCAGGACAGCCTTGCCGGTCGCCAGGTCGCCGTTGATAACGCACTCGACGGCCTCGCACAGAAGCGCTTGACGGAATTTCGGGTCGCGCTGCGCCCGCGCCCGGATGGTTTCCTTGAAGTCGTGGGTCAGCGGCATTATTGAATCTCCCGCGTGTTCCAAGATGATGGTAACAATTTTGTTACCATATGTCAGCGGCGAGACTCCGGCCTGCTCTTCACCAGTGCCTGCATTCTTTTACCGCAACAACAAGTGCCGAAACATCTGCTTCTGTTCGCGTCCGCGATCCACTTGACGCCGAAATCCCGGCGGGGTAGGGTAGGGTTTGGAAGGGCGCCCATGACAATCACCGTTGACATCAGACCCGAGGTTCAGGCTGAGCTTGCCCGTCAGGCTGCCGTCCATGGGAGCGCAACCGAGGCCTATGCCGCGAGCCTGCTTGAAGAGGCGGTGAAACTTCCTGCCGGCACAAGCCGGCCGTCCTTCGATAAGGAACGGGCGCAGGCCGCGGGCGCGCGCATCCGCGAGTTGCGCAAAGGGGTCACGCTTGGAGGCCTGACGATCAGGGAGTTGATCGACGAAGGCCGTCCGTGAGCCGCTTCGTTCTCGACAACACCGTAACGATGGCTTGGTGCTTCACCGACGAAGCGACCGAATTCACGGAAACGCTGCTGAGCCGTCTTTCGAACCTGACCGATAGCGCGATTGTCCCGGCCTTGTGGCTCTACGAAGTGGTCAACGTGACTGAACTGGCGGTTCGGAAAGGGCGCATCACGGCAGAGAAAGCGAACGCGTTTCTGGAGAGCCTTGCCGATCTGCCCATCGCCATAGAATATCCGGCCCTGCCGCAGATGTTCGTATCCGTTCGGGCGCTGGTGGGTCAGTATAAACTCACCGCTTACGACGCCTCTTATCTCGAACTGGCTATCCGCCACAACCTTCCGATCGCATCGTCCGATAAAGCGTTGGTGAAAGCCGCGCAGGCCGCGGGTGTCAACCCGGTCGAGCTATGAGGACGGCGGTGGCGCTCGTTGCCCGGGTCTTCGCAGGCGCGGCGTTTCCCGACAGCGCAACACAACAGGCGCTACCATACGGTGAAGGATGATTTCTATTCTCATCTCGACGGTCTCCCTCCTGCTCTCTCTCACCGTCGCCTGGGTCACCCTGTGCCAACGCGGAAAGCTCTGCATGACGCAGCCGAAGCTAATCGGATTCCTCTACGACCTGCCGGGCCAGGAACCCAAGGTGTTCTTCCGGGCGGCGCTCTACTCTACCGGCAAGCGCGGCCACATCGTCGAAGCAGTGTACGTCAAGGTGCGGTGCGGCGAATCTGCGCAGACATTCAATTTCTGGATGTATGGGGAAACCAAAGAACTGATGATTGGCAGCGGCCTCAGGGTGGGGGAGGAGGGCGTATCGTCCAACCATCACTTTCTGCCACCCAGGCACGCTTCTTCCTTTGAATTCCGCGCGGGTGAGTACATCATCGACGCATATGCCGCAATCGTAAATCAAAACGCGCCTGTCCTGCTGTGCACCGTGAAGCTCTCCCTTTCGCAAGAACAGGCAGCCGCGCTGCGCGACCCCACAAAGGGAGTGATCTTCACTTGGGGGCCGGATTCCCGGTGCTACCGCGGCGACGTTCTCCAAGGCCCCGTGCCTTATTACCTGAGAGGAAGGCCTCAGAATGTCGAAGCACCGAGAGAAACAGCGCCATGACCGGCGCTGAAATTATCTTCGGCCAAAATGGGCTATGGTAAGGCGATTGGAAGAGGAGGCCAGAGAAGTGCCGGTTCTGGTTCCCAATTTATCCATGCTGCCGCCGCAGCAGCTCAGACTGTGGCCGGAACTGGGGGCAACGCCGGAGGCGTTCACGCTTTACGGCGGCACGGCCCTGACATTGCGCCTGGGGCATCGGACTTCGGCCGCTTTCGACTTTTTCTCGAACGCGCCCCTTGATCCGGAGCGCCTGGCATCGACGCTGCCCTATCTCAAAGACGCGGAACGTGTCTGGATGGCGCCGGACACGCTCACCTGTCGCGTGGATCGTGGGGGCGCGGTGCTGGTGTCGTTCTTCGGCGGACTCGGCCTGGGGCAAGTAGCGGAGCGTGACCAGGTGAAAGGGATGGCGCTCTATGTGGCTTCCCTGCTGGATATTGCGGGCACCAAGATGGCGGTCGTGCAAAAACGCGCCGAAGCGAGAGACTATCTCGACATCGACGCGCTGCTGCGGCATGGCGTCGATCTGCCTACGGCCTTGGCCGCGGGGAGCGTCGTCTACGGACGCAGTTTCAATCCGCTCATCACGCTCAAGGCGCTCAGTTTTTTCGATGACGTGCCGATGCTCTCCGCCCAGGTGAGAGAACGGCTCAGCGCCGCCGTCGAAGCCGTCGATGTTACCAAACTGCCCGCCTTGACGGCCTACGCGCCGCGCGGGGAAGATGGGGTGAAGCCATGAAACCGCTGCCGGCAACACCGGAATTGCTATCCGTGGCTAAACGTGTGGTGTGGTTCAAAGCGCCCTCCGAGGCTCTGGCCGACCCGGTGCATTTCCTTGCGCACGTGATGACCTATGGAACGGTTGAAGACCTGCGTGCGCTCGAAGGACTGGCCGGCCAGCGTGAATTCAGAGAAGCGCTCGAACACGCGCCGCCGGGTATCTTCGACGCGCGTTCCTGGGCGTACTGGAATCTGAAATGCGGCCGTGTACCGGCTCCCCCTTTGCCGGTGCGCCACGGGGTGCTCGATACATTCAATGCGTCGACCCAGGCGGGACGTAATCCGGAGGCAGGGCCGCGCCTTCGCCAAAGAAGTATTGGTCCATCTGCTGGATGAGGAACTCCTGGGCTTCCCTGGTGCCAAGGTTCAGCCGGTACTCGTTCATGATCATCTTCATGCGTTCCACCCACATCTTCCAGGCTTGCTTGGAAACGTTGTCGTAGATCTTCTGCCCAAGCGGATGGCCGTCGAACGGCACTTCCTCGAGGCCCTCCATTTCGCGCTGGAACTTCACGCAGAACACCCGGCGGGCGCCCGTCGGAACCGGCTCTTCCATAGCGTCGAATCTCCTCAGACCAGGATACTACGGGGCAAAGCCCACGCCCGTCAGCACGATGCCCAACTCGCGGCTGTCGCGCGGGGCGAAGAACGTCTCGTCAATCGCGATCTCCGCTATCGCCACCGCGCCGGCCGCACGCACGGGCGGCGATTCCAAAGTGTACGTGCCGGGCGCCGCGTACGTCTGCGACGCCACTTGGCGGCCATCCAGCAGCAGCGCCACCCGGCGCGCGCGCGCCTGCGGCGGGATGGTGAACGTCGCGCGCAACGGCAGGGCGGCCGGGGGACTCGCGAGCGCCACCACAGCGGTGCGCGACATCCAACGAAAGCGATTGTCCTCGAGAGAGTAGATGCCACTGACGATCTGGTCCGCGGCTTGGGGGGCGTTCATGGGCAGGTAGGCGAGCGTGGGATGCCGCTCGGCGACTTCGACGGCGCGCACGCGGTCGATCGGCCCCGCGGAAATCCCGAATGGCCAGAAACCCCTCGATACCGTGGAGTACCCCGAGTGCGATTCGAGGCCGATCAGCCGCAGCGGAAGGGCGGGCCGGATCTCCGCCGTGCGGAGCGGAGAGGATGGGGCGACGGGGTTAACGGAAGCGCCCAGCTCACTCGAGACCACGATGTCGCCGGGGTGCAGGCGTTGGGTTTTCTTCAGCGGCAAGGCGCCGTCGGATTCCAGATAGTAGCGCAGGCCCCATTCGCCGTCGATCCAGACGCGATGGCCCGCCGAAGAGCCGCGCAACGATTCGGCAAACTGGCGGTAGCCGTCCCAATGCTGGTAGTTGACGGTGGCGAGGCCCAGGCTGAGCGCCAGTTGGATGGCGAAGCCGGCGGCCAGCCACTTGGGACGCAAGCGCGATGCCAGAAGCGCGACGGGCGCCGCCATGGGCAGCAGGTAACGCGCCGAGCCGGCGAAGAAGATCACCAAAGCCCCCGCGAAGAAAACTCCGATCCACGCCAGCAGGAAAATCGTCTCCGGTTCGCGCCGCCGGCGCCAGGCGAGTATGAATGCCGCCGGCACGAACGCGGGAAAGACGATGAACCAGGAGTGGATGGTCAACGCCAGCGCGCTCGCCAGCTTGGCGTTGAACGTCTGGTAGGCGGCCAGATAGCCGTTGAGTACGGCTGCGGGCAGAGCGCCGGTGGAGAGTCGCTCGAAAAACTGCCATAAGGCGGCGGTCAGCGGGGGAACCAGGAGGGTGAGCCAGCGCGTGCGGTCGCGGCGGTGGAAGAGCCACACATAGATCGCGAGGATGGGGGTGAGCAACACGGCCTGGTAGGCGGTCAGTGCGGCCAGCGCCATGCAGATGGCGGAACCTGTGGGGCAGATTTTCAATCTGCGGGCCGATTGGCAATCGGCCCCCCGCCCGAAGGGCGGCGGTTGCAAACCGCCGCGCAGGATGCCATCCTGCCCCACAAACAGCGCCACCGCCGCCATCCAAAAGGCCAGGAACGGCAGGTCCGTTTCCAGCGAATTGCCGTTCACCACGAAGGCCGGCACGGCGACGAACAATAGCGCCGCCCAGAGCGGTTGCGGTGAGAAGCGGCGCGCCAGAGACCACATGGCCCAGGCGGCGACGAGGGAGAACAACATGTAGGCGGCGTGAAAGGGGACCTCTCTTACGCCGCCGAACAGCGCGATCAAACCGGCTAGCACCCAGCCATCCAGAGGCGGATGCGGCTGGCCGCGCAGGTCCACTTCCTCACCCTGAAACACGTATTTGGTGTTGTCCGGGTGCAGCGGATCGATGAGCGCGTGGGAGGCCTCGGTGAGATAGATGTGATCGTCGCCCTGAATGGCCTGGTTCAGGAACGGGATCCGGATCAGCAGCACCAGCCCCAGCACGAGCCAAAGCCCCCGCCCCCTGGCCCCTGGCCCGCGCCCCCCGGCCCCTGGCCCCCGGCCCCCGGCCCCCGCCTCCCGGCCCCCGGCCCCTAGCTGGGTCGCCATCGCAGCACCGGCTTGCGCGCGGCGGTGACTTCGTCCACGCGGCTGGTCCGGGTCCCGTAGGGCGCATTCTTGACCAGTTGCGGGTCGGTTTCGACCTCTTTGGCAATGGAGATCATGGCCTCGATGAACTGGTCGAGCTCCAGCTTGCCCTCGGTCTCGGTGGGCTCGATCATGAGCGCGCCGTGCACGATCAGCGGGAAGCTCACGGTGTAGGGATGGAAGCCGTAATCGATGAGCCGCTTGGCCAGGTCGCCCGTGCGCACGCCGAGTTTGGCCTGCCGTTCATCGCTGAACACCACCTCGTGCATGTTGGGCGAAGCGTAGGGCAAGTCGAAGTACGGCTCGAGTTTTTTGCGGATGTAAACGGCGTTGAGCACCGCGTCCACGGTGGCGTTGCGCAGGCCCGGGCCGCCGTGCGCCAGGATGTAGGCCAGCGCGCGCACCAGCACGCCGAAGTTGCCGTAGAAAGCGCGCACGCGGCCGATGGAGCGCTTGCGGCGGTAATCGTACGCCCACTTCTTGCCGGAGCGCTTCAGGCGCGGCACGGGAAGGAACGGCTCGAACGCCTTCTTCACGGCCACCGGACCGGCGCCCGGCCCGCCGCCGCCGTGGGGCGTCGAGAAGGTCTTGTGCAGGTTGAGGTGCAGCACGTCCACACCGAAATCGCCCGGCCGCGCAATGCCCACCAGCGCGTTCATGTTGGCGCCATCCATGTAGAGCATGGCGCCCTTGGCGTGCAGAATCTCGGCCGCCTGCACGATGTTCTCTTCGAACACTCCGAGGGTGTTGGGATTGGTCACCATGAGCGCGGCCACATCCCGGTCGACGAGCTGCGCCAGCGCGGCGACGTCCAGCACACCGGTGGCGCTCGAGGCGATGTTCTCGACGGCGTATCCGGCGATGGCGGCCGTGGCCGGGTTGGTGCCGTGCGCCGAATCCGGGATGAGAATCTTCTTGCGGGGATTGCCGCGTTTCTCGAGCAGGGCGCGAATTAAGAGGATGCCGGTCAGTTCGCCGTGCGCGCCCGCCGCAGGTTGCAGCGTCACGGCGTCCATGCCGGCGATCTCCGCCAAGGCGGCTTCCAGGCGCGCCATCACTTCCATCGAGCCTTGCGCCAGGGCTTCCGGCTGGTAGGGATGAGCCCAGGCGAGGCCCTCGATGCGCGCCACCAGCTCGTTGATCCGCGGGTTGTACTTCATGGTGCAGGAGCCCAGCGGATACATGCCGTGGTCGATGGCGTAGTTCCACGTGGAAAGGCGCGTGAAGTGGCGGATGGCCTCCACTTCACTGACCTCGGGGAAACCGGGGATCTCGGAGCGCACGTTTTCCGCGCCCAGCGCCTCGGCGGGGTCTACGGGGGGGACGTCCAAGGCGGGAAGCTGGTAGGCTATCTTGCCGGGAGAGCTCCGCTCGAAGAGGAGCGCCTCGTTTTGCGAGAGGTGGGGGCGGACTTTGGTGATCATGCCAGCACCTCAGCCACAACGTCCATGTCGGCGCGGCGCGACATTTCGGTGGCGCAGAGCAGCATGGAATCGGCCAGCTCGGGGTAGAAACGCCCGAGTGGCAGGCCGCCGATGATTTTCTTCTTTAGCAGGGCTTTGTTGATCTCATCAGGCTTACTGGCTCGGACTACGAATTCGTTGAAGAATCTTCCGGAGAAGCGCGGGCTCAACCGGCCGGCCAGGTAGTGCGCCTTGGCGAGGTTTTGTTGCGCCAGCTCGCGCAGGCCCTGCTTGCCATACACCGTCATTAAGACCGTGGCCATCAGCGCAATCAGCGCCTGGTTGGTGCAGATGTTGGAGGTGGCTTTCTCGCGCCGGATGTGCTGCTCGCGCGTGGAAAGGGTGAGGCAGAAGGCGCGGTTGCCGCGCGAATCCGTGGTCTGGCCCACCAGGCGGCCGGGCATCTGGCGGATGAACTTTTCCCTGGTGGCGATGACGCCCGCGTACGGGCCGCCGTAGCTGGGCGATATCGCGAAGGATTGCAGCTCGCCGGCCACGATGTCGGCATCCGCGGGCGGCTCCAGCAATCCCAGCGAGACGGCCTCCGTGAACACCACGATCAGCAGGGCGCCGCGCCGGTGCGCGATTTCAGCCGCGGCTTTCACCTTGTCCACGATTCCGAAGAAATTCGGCGACTGCACGACCACCGCCGCGGTGACATCGTCCGTCTTGCGGTCCAGGTCTTCGAGGTCGATGGTTCCGGCCTCGGGCAGGTAGCCGAATCCCTCGACCGGCATCCCCTGGTGCCGGGCATACGTGCGGAGCACCTCGCGGTACTCGGGGTGTACGGACCTGGCGATCAGCACGCGCTTTTTGCCCGTGGAGCGCACGGCCATAGAGACCGCTTCGGGGACGGCCGTCGAGCCGTCGTACATGGAGGCGTTGGCCACGTCCATGCCGGTGAGCTGGCAGATCATGGTCTGGAATTCGAAGATGGCGGTGAGCGTGCCCTGCGAGATTTCCGCCTGGTAGGGGGTGTACGAGGTCAGGAACTCGCCGCGCGAAACCACGGAATCCACCAGCACCGGGCGGAAATGGCTGTAAACACCCGCGCCCAGGAACGATGCGTACCCGTTGGCGTTTTCGGCCGCGCGCTGGCGGAAGTAATCCACGATTTCGTACTCGGAGATGCCCGGCGGAAGGTCCAGCGGCCGCTTCAGCCGCACGGCTTCCGGCAGATGGGAAAACAGCTCTTCGGGAGATGCCACGCCGCAGGCTTCCAGCATCTGGCGGCGTTCGGAATCAGACTTGGGAAGATAGCGCAACTACTTCTCGGCTCCTACATAGGTCTGATAGTCGGCGGCGGACATCAGGTTCTGGATTTCGGCGGGCGCGCTCAGATGGATCTTTACCAGCCAGGCCACGCCGTGCGGATCCTGGTTGAGTTTCTCGGGAGCGTCGGTCAGCAATGTGTTTATTTCCGTCACCTCCCCGCTCAGCGGCGCGTAGATGTCGGAAACGGCCTTTACCGACTCGACGGAGCCGAGCGACTTGCCCAGCTCGATGCGCACCCCCACCTTGGGCAGGTCCACGTATACGATGTCGCCGAGCTCCTGCTGCGCATGATCGGTGATTCCGATCGTGCCGGTGTCCCCTTCCACGAGGACCCATTCGTGTTCCTTCGTGTATCGGAAGTTGTCTGGATACATTTTCTATTTCGCTCGTTTGTAAAACGGAGTTTCCACTGTCACCGCATCCACCGGCTGGTTGCGGATCATGATCTGGATGGACTTGCCGGGCTGCGCGTGCTCCGCGGGCAGATAGCAAAGCCCAATGTTTCTGTTCAAGGTTGGCGAAGGCGAGCCGCTGGTGACCCAGCCCGCCGGCGAGCCATTGCGAAGCACTTCGTAGCCATCGCGGCCGATGCCGCGCCCGCGCATCTCAAAGCCCACGAGTCTGCGTGTGGGACCCTTTTCTTTTTGCCGCAGCAGCGCCTCGCGGCCCACGAACTCGCCCTTATCGAACTTGACGATCCACTCGAGGCCCGCTTCGAGGGGAGAAAGGGAGGCGTCGATTTCGTGCCCGTAGAGCGCCATCTTGGCTTCCAGCCGCAGCGTGTTCCGCGCGCCCAGGCCGCACGGCTTAATGCCGAATTCGGCGCCGGCTTGCATGACTTCGTTCCAAATGAGGGCGGCATGGGCGGGGGCGACATAAATCTCGAAACCGTCCTCGCCGGTGTACCCGGTGTGCGCGATGCGCGCGGGCGCGGCGCACACCTCGCCATCCGTGAACCAATAGTAGCGGATGGCGGCGAGGTCCACGGGTGTCAGTTTCTGGACGGTGTCTCGCGCTTTGGGGCCCTGGATGGCAAGCTGGGCGTAACGGCCGCTCGAGAAATCCACGCGCGCGTCAAAGCGGTTGAGCGAGCGGATGTGCTCGAAATCTTTCTCCTGGTTGGAGGCGTTGACACAAAGGAAGTAATGGTCCTCGGCGACCTTGTGGACCAGGATGTCGTCCACGAACCCGCCGTGCGGGTAGAGCAGCCCGGAGTAGTGCGCCTGGCCGATTTTGAGCTTGTGGACCGCGTTGGTGGTGACGAAATCGGCCAGCTTGGCGGCCTCCGGCCCGTGGATTTCGATCTCGCCCATGTGGCTGACATCGAAAACCCCGACGGCGCGGCGCACGGCGTGGTGCTCGTCGATGATGCCGGTGTATTGGACGGGCATGTCCCACCCGCCGAAATCCACCATCTTGGCGCCCAGGGCGCGATGAATGGAATTGAGCGGAGTGGTCTTGAGCGAGGACGCGGCAGACATGCAAATTCAGGCTAACAGCAGCGAAAAGGGGGTGTCAAACCGGCTCGCTTCGCTCGCGGGGCCGGGGGCCAGGGGCCAGGGGCCGGGGGTCGGGCGGCTCGTCCCCGAAATACCTTAATAGGGCCGCCTGCCGACCCAGTTGCCGGGGGGATCGTAGTTGCAGACCCAGACCTCGCGTCCGCGCCCGCGCGCCACGGCGCATCCCACTTCTTTCGTGTCGCGCCAGACGATTTGCGTGTAGTGCCCGCACACGCCGCTACATCTGTTTGAAATGTAGTCGTAGTTTCGAGATTCCGCCGCCCACGCGTCCACAACTTGCGCGGGCGATGCGGCGGCGCCGGTAATCTCGAACAAGTTCTCGCCGTAGGTCGAGTTTGGACGGTGGATGAATTGCCCGCGCGCCAGGAGAGTGTCCGCCCAGTCTTGCGAACGCGCGGCCAACCGATCGGACCACGCCAGCGGAGGCATCCCCACGCGCGCCCGCACAGCGTTGTGGCGAGCGAGCATGTCGCGCGAAAGAGAGGATGGTGTGGCAGAGGGCGGCCCCTCGCCAAAGTGCCGCCATTGTGCGCTGCCGGCTCCGGCGAGCAGGATCAGAAGCCAGGTCGCCTGTCGCATGCTTCTATAGACGCATGCGAATGGAGATTCGTAGACAGCCGGCACTCAAGAGTTTCGGAGTTTCGTAACCTGTCCCCGAATTGGCCTACAGGCTCATTCGCGAGCCTGCCTGCGGACTGCCGCGTGTGTTTTCGCCGATAAGCGGAATCCTAAACGGCCAAGATGTTCGAGTAACGGTTCGATGCGGGGAATCCGGCCTTCTACCTTCGCGCGCAAGAGGATTCCCAGAGTGCCCGTGAAGGTTAACTTCAACGCCTCGGCGTGCAATCGTCCAAGTCGTTCATCCAGGATCACCACGGCGCCTGGAACCTGTGTTCCTAACGCCAGCACTTCCTTTTCCCCGGCACCCAGATCCGCCGCCGAGGGCACCTTGTCTAACCCTTCCGGAACCTGAATCGTCAGCCATGGCAGTGCGCGGACGTCCGGCAAATCGATACCAATCGCCCTGCCGCGCTCTAATTCATCCGCGACGGCAGGCGGAGCGATGGTGCGGGTGTAAAACTCGGCCAGTAAGTGCAGGAAACCGATTTGGTGCAGGTACTGGATCGGCGAAGTGTCGCAGATCGCCTCATGCACTCTTGAGATCGTGGATCAGTTCCTCTTCAGTGAGATCGAACGTGTTCACGCCATAATCCGCCAAGTGGCTGAGGAAATATGGCTTCGGCACGCCAGCAAGCTGAGCGGCCGCCCCCGATGAAAGCTGGCCCATCTCGTACAACTTGACGGCTGCGGCAAGGCGAATCCTGGACGCAAGAACCTCCGGCGTCGCCTTCAAGGCAAGCAGGATCTCATCCGGTATGGAAAACGTGACCTGACTCATTGGTAGCCGACACTCCTATTCTACCGCGCTAGCCGCTGGCGTTTTGGGGTTGCGTTGTCTCCGAAATGGGATTATTCGATGGGATAAGGTCCCGGATTAGCGACGCGCAGATCGCGCTCGCCAGCGTCGAAGGCACGCACCTGGTACGAGACGGCACGAACCGGGTCCACCAGCACGGTCTGATAGGAGGCTTCCTGGCCGGCGCGGACAACGTCCTCCGCCACCTGCGTCTTCTGGCTTGTGACCACTTCGTGCTCGGGTGAGAGGAAGTCGAAAACCATCACCAGTCCGCGGGCCGGCTTCTCGCCGGTGAAACGCACGCGCCCGTCGAGCGTGATCTTTCCTTCGACGCGCCGCGCCCTGGTTTCAATCACCTCGACATCCGGCGGCTTCTTCTTCCGTTGGCCCGTGGCGGAGGCGCACAGGGACAGGACCATCGCCGCTAGAAGAAAGGACCTCACAGGCGTCAGTTTATCAGAAGCGCACCCGGGGACTGACCGCTCTGTCCGCGCGGCGCCGGGGTGCCCTCTGGGCCGCGGCGCCCTGGGACAGAGTGGTCAGGCCCCTACGCGCTTTTCAGAACCAGACTACAAGCTCCGGCTTGGCTTGTGGCATAATGTCAGACACTTGAAAGACATTACATTCAGCCGGAGGGCCGTGATGCTGGGCGCAGCGGCGCTTCCCATGGTACGTGGCGCGGCCGCTCAGGCGCGCCCCAGGAACATCGTCATCTCGAGCGCCAACGGCGTGGCGGCCTGCGCCAAGGCGATGGAGGTTCTGAAGGCCGGCGGCGATACGCTGGATGCCGTCGTCGCCGGCGTCAACATCGTCGAACTGGATCCCAGCGACACAAGTGTCGGGTATGGCGGCCTTCCCAATGAAGACGGCGTGGTCGAGCTGGATGCCAGTTGCATGCACGGGCCGACACGCCGCGGCGGCGCGGTGGGCGCCATCCGGGGCATCAAGACGCCTTCGAAAATCGCGCAACTGGTGATGGCGGAGACCGACCACATGATGCTGGTGGGCGAAGGCGCGCTGCGGTTCGCCAAGGCTTACGGCTTCCCGGAAGAAGATCTGCTCACGGACAAATCGCGGCTGGCGTGGCGCATGTGGAAACGGGAGATGCGCGACCGTAACGGACATTCCAACTGGGAGTCGGGCATCGACGGGCCGCCCAAGGCCCAGAAGATGGCCGAGTTGAAGAAAGCCTTTCCGGGGTTCGACGAAGAGACCCTCGCGTGGGCTTACGAAGTGGCCACCAATCCGCCCCACGGCACCATCAATTGCATGGCGCTGAACGAAAAGGGCGAGATGTCGGCGGTTACCACCACCAGCGGGCTGGCATGGAAGATCGCCGGCCGGTTAGGCGATTCGGCCATCATCGGCGGCGGCCTGTGGCTGGATCAGGATGTCGGCGGCGCCGGGTCCACGGGCCGCGGAGAAGAAAATCTTCGAGTCTGCGGGGCACATACGATCATCGAAAAGATGCGGCAGGGGATGTCGCCAAAAGAGGCTACGCTCGACGCCTTGAAACGTGTGTCTCGAAACTTCGACAACGACCAGAAACGGCTCGAAGAAGTCGACCTGAGCTTCTACGCGCTGCGTAAAGATGGCGAATACGCGGGCGCCTCGCTGTGGGACAGGCGTTCCGCAAGTGCGGCGAGCGGGGCGCAGTTCGCGGTTTGTGCCGCCGATGGCCAGAGCCATCGCGAGAACTCCGTATATCTTTACGAACGCAAGTAAGGGCATGTCCCAGATTTTTCATCACAGCGCGAACACTTTTGCGCGAATCATCATTTTCGGCGCAGTCTTCATTCTGGGATTCCTGACGTGGGTCTTCGCCGAGCTGGACCGGTCCAACTACGCTACGCGAGCCCTGCAGCCGCGGGAACAACCTGTCCCGTTCAGCCATGCGCATCACGTGGGCGGTCTGGGCTTGGATTGCCGCTATTGCCACACCACGGTGGAGACTTCGAGTTTCGCCAACATTCCTCCCACCAAGATCTGCATGAACTGCCATTCGCAGATCTGGATCGCGAGCCCGGCGCTGGAGCCGGTGCGCGCCAGTTTCCGCAACAATACCTCGATCCGCTGGACGCGGGTCTACGATCTGCCGGACTTCGTTTATTTCAATCACAGCATCCACATCCACAAGGGAATCGGTTGTGAGAGCTGCCACGGAAGAGTGGACCGGATGCCGCTCACCTGGCAGGAGAACTCGCTCCGGATGGAGTGGTGCCTGGATTGTCACCGCCATCCCGAACAGCACGTCAGGCCGCGCGAGTTCATTACCACCATGGGCTACCAGCCGGCCGGCGATCGGGAAGAGATCGGACGCCGGCTGGTGAAGGAATACCAGATTCAGGACGTGCGCACACTAACCAGTTGTTCTACTTGCCATCGATGAGCGACTTACACGAGCACGAGTTCCCGCCGCAGGCCATCGGCTGGAGCGAGGACGAAGACGCGGTGGAAGGCCGCCGCAACTTTCTGAAATTGATGGGCGCGTCGCTGGCGCTGGCCGGATTGACGGCCTGCACGCGCCAGCCCACCGAACATATCATGCCCTACGTGCGGCAGCCGGAGGACCTGATTCCGGGCAAGCCGCTGTTTTACGCCACCGCCATGACGCTGGGCGGCGTGGCCAACGGCGTGCTGGCGGAGAGCCACGAAGGGCGGCCGACCAAAATCGAAGGCAACCCCGAACACCCGGCGACGCTGGGCGCGTGCGACGTCTTCTCGCAGGCATCCGTTCTGGAGCTCTACGATCCGGACCGCGCGCAGGCCCTCACTTTGGAAGGCGAAATCAGCTCGTGGGGCACGCTGGTGAACGCTCTGCGGGATGCGCTCAACGCGCAGAAGAGCAAGAACGGCGCGGGCATCCGCATCCTCACCGAGACGGTGACTTCGCCTACCCTGGCGAGCCAGCTTCGCGCCATCCGGAAGGCCTATCCCGAATCCAAGTGGCACCAGTGGGAGCCGGCCGGACCGCACAGCGCGCGCGCCGGGGCCAGCCTGGCGTTCTCCCAGCCCACCAACACGTACTACGACCTGGCCAACGCCAGCACGATTGTTTCGCTGGATTCAGATTTCCTGGCCTCGGGCGTGGCCAGCCTGCGCTACGCGCGGCAGTTTGCGGCGCGGCGCCGGGTGCGCGGAGACCAAACCGCCATGAACCGGCTGTATGTGGTGGAACCCATGCCCACGCCCACCGGCGCCAGGGCCGATCACCGCCTGCCGCTGCGCGCCGCCGATATCGAAGTATTCGCCGGAGCGCTGGCCACGGCGCTGGGCGCGGCCAAGGGGCCGACCAACGGCGAGAACCACGACATCTATAAGTGGATCGGCCCGATCGCGCGCGACCTCCAGGCCAACAAGGGGGCCAGCCTGGTGATTGCCGGCGAGTATCAGCCCCCCGCCGTTCACGCGCTGGCGCACGTCATGAACAACGCGCTGGGCAACGTCGGCAAGACGGTTTTCTATACCGATCCGATCGAAGCTAACCCGGCAGACCAGGTGGCCTCGCTTCAGGACCTGGTGAAAGACCTGGACGCCGGCGCGGTGGACCTGCTGCTGGTGGTTGGTGGAAACCCGGTGTTCACGGCGCCGGTGGATTGGGGAATGCGCGACCGCATCCAGAAGGCCCGGCTGCGGGCGCACCTCAGTCTGTACCACAACGAGACTTCCGAAGTCTGCCAGTGGGTCGTGCCGGAGACGCATTACCTGGAAACCTGGGGCGACGCGCGCGCCTTCGATGGCACGGTCACCATCCAGCAACCGCTGATCCAGCCGCTGTACGGCGGCCGCTCCGCCAACCAATTCCTGCAAATGCTGACCGAGTCGTCCGACAGCAGCCCCTATGACATTGTCAAAGGCTACTGGGCCGGCCAGCACAAAGGCGCGGATTTCGAAGCCTGGTGGCGCCGCGCGGTGCATGATGGCGTGGTGCCGGACACGGCTTTGCCCACCAAAGCTCCGGCCATCCACGGCGAGCGAATCACGGCGCGCATCGAAGCCCCGCGACTGGGCGGCAAACTGGAAGTGATCTTCCGGCCCGACCCCACCGTTTACGACGGCCGCTTTGCCAACAATGGATGGCTCCAGGAACTGCCCAAGCCCATCACCAAGCTGACCTGGGACAACGCCGCGATTCTCAGCCCCGCCACGGCGCACCGCCTGAAGGCCGGCACCGGCGACCTGGTGCAGTTGACTTACCAGGGCCGGTCGCTGCGCGCGCCGGTGTTCATTCAGCCCGGCCATATCGACGGCGCGGTCACGCTGCACCTGGGTTACGGCCGCACCAAGACCGGACGCGCGGGCACGGGCGTGGGCTTCAACCCTTACGGCCTGCGCACCTCGACAGCCCTGTGGCATGACACCGGGCTCGAGGCGCGGAAGGTTTCCGGCACGTACGAGTTTGCCACCACTCAGAACGATCACGTGTTGGATGCCCGCCGCCACATCATTCACAAGGGCGACATCGAGGACTACAAAAAGAATCCGGAGTCGGTGCACGAGGGCGCCGAGACGCCGGCGCGGGGGCTGACCATCTATCCCGAGTGGAAATACGAAGGCTACGCGTGGGGCATGGCGATCGATCTGAACGCCTGCACCGGGTGCGGCGCGTGCGTGGCGGCGTGCCAGGCGGAGAACAACATCGCGGTGGTCGGCAAAGACCAGGTGCGCCGCGGACGCGCCATGCATTGGCTGCGCGTGGACTCGTATTACGAGGGCGAGGTCAACAACCCGGAAATCTACAACCAACCGGTCCCTTGTATGCAGTGCGAGAACGCCCCGTGCGAGCTGGTGTGCCCCGTGCAGGCCACCAACCACAGCGCCGAGGGCCTCAACGACATGGTTTACAACCGCTGCGTGGGCACGCGCTACTGCTCCAACAACTGTCCTTACAAGGTGCGGCGATTCAACTTCTACCTTTACTCGGATTACGAAACTCCCAGCTTGAAACTGCTGCACAACCCGGATGTCACGGTGCGCAGCCGCGGCGTCATGGAGAAGTGCACGTACTGCGTGCAGAGAATCAACGCCGCCAAGATCGATGCGGAAAAGCAAGACCGCAAGGTGCGGGACGGCGAGATCCAGACGGCTTGCCAGGCCACCTGCCCGGCGGAGGCCATCGTCTTCGGCAACATCAACGACCCCAACAGCCGCGTGTCGAAGATGAAAGCCGAGAAGTCGAACTACGGGCTGCTGGCCGATTTGAATACGCGGCCGAGGACCACGTACCTGGCTACGCTGAGGAATCCCAATCCGGAGATTGAGGATTAGGGCATGGTAGACCAACAACAAGCCCCCAAGATCATTGCCCCGGGCTATACCTTTGGCACCGTCACGGACCAGATCGCCACCGTGGTGCTGACCAAAAAGACTCCGCTCTTCTGGATGGCCGGTTTCGGGGTGGGATTCTCGCTGCTGCTGCTGTTCCTGTGGTCGATAACGGTCCTGCTGGCCAAGGGCGTGGGCGTTTGGGGTAACCGCACGCCGACGATGTGGGGTTTCGACATTACGAATTTTGTGTGGTGGATCGGAATCGGCCACGCCGGGACGCTGATTTCCGCCATTCTGCTTCTGCTCAACCAGCGCTGGCGCAATTCCATCAATCGCTTCGCGGAAGCCATGACGTTGTTCGCGGTGGCCTGCGCGGGCATGTTCCCGCTGCTGCACCTGGGCCGTCCCTGGCTGTTCTACTGGCTGTTCCCATACCCCAACACCATGAACGTGCAGCCGAATTTCCGCAGCCCGCTGGTGTGGGATGTGTTCGCCGTCTCGACCTACGCCACGGTGTCGCTGCTGTTCTGGTACGTGGGCCTGATGCCCGACCTGGCGACGCTGCGCGACCGCACCCGGAACCCCCTGGCGCGGGTCGCTTACGGGGTGATGGCGATGGGCTGGCGCGGTTCGGCGCGGCACTGGAGCGTGTACGAAACCGCGACGCTGCTGCTGGCCGGGCTGGCCACGCCGCTGGTGCTTTCGGTGCACACGGTGGTGAGCTTCGACTTCACCATCGCCATCGTGCCGGGCTGGCACAGCACCTTCTTCCCGCCTTATTTCGTGGCGGGCGCCATTTACTCCGGTTTTGCGATGGTGCTGGCGCTGGCCATTCCGCTGCGCAAGGCTTACGGCCTGCAGGGCCTGATCACCGACAAGCACCTGGACAACTCCGCCAAGGTCATGCTGGCCACCGGGCTGATCGTGGCCTACGCTTACATCCTGGAAACCTTCACCTCGTGGTACAGCGGCAACGTCTACGAGCAGGCGGCTTTCTGGCATCGCATGACCGGCCCTTATGCTTCTTCGTACTGGCTACTGGTCAGTTGCAACATTGCGGCGCCGCAAGCCCTGTGGTTCAAGCGGGTCCGCGGCAACCCCGCGCTGCTGTTCTGCTGGTCGCTGGTGGTGCTGGTAGGCATGTGGTTGGAGCGTTACGTGATTATCGTGAGCAGCCTGGCGCAGGACTTCCTGCCGTCTTCGTGGGGCAACTTCCATCCCACCCGTTGGGATTGGGGCACGTATCTCGGCACCATCGGGCTGTTCCTGTTCCTGTTCTTCGTGTTCATTCGTCTGCTGCCCATGATTTCGATCTTTGAGGTCCGCACGCTGCTGCCTCAGGCCAAGGTCGGAGAGGAGGCGCAAGGTTGATCAAGTCCATCTATGGAGTGATGGCCGAGTTCGATAACCCCACCGCGCTGGTGAACGCGGCGCGGGCGGCGCGCGACAAGGGCTATCGCAAGCTCGACGCCTATTCGCCCTTCCCCATCGGAGAGCTGAGCGACGTTCTCGATCTGCACAAGAACCGGCTGCCGCTGATCGTGCTGGCCGGGGGCATTGTGGGCGGAATGGTGGGCTACCTCATGCAGTATTACGTCACGGTATGGGATTTCCCCATCAACATCGGCGGCCGGCCGTTGCATAGCTGGCCCGCGTACATCGTGATCACGTTCGAAATGACCATTCTGCTGGCGGCGATTTCGGCGGTCATGGGGCTGCTGGCGCTGTGCGGTTTGCCCATGTTCTACCATCCGGCGTTCAATGTGCCGCGGTTCGCGTTGGCCTCGCGCAACCGGTTCTTCCTGTCGATCGAAGCCACGGACCCGCTGTTCGACGCGCGCGCGACGTCCGAGTTTCTGGAAACGCTGGAGCCCAAAGAGGTGTCTGAAGTTGCGCCCTGATTTCAAGCTATCCTGGCCGGACCGCTCCCGCGAGCGGGCAATGGGCAAGCTAAAGCATGCCCCACCAATTCCAGGATCGGGCTGTTTTGGTGGGGCATGCTTTAGCTTGCCCATTCTTTCACGGAGCGTTGTTCGGGCCCGCATTTTATGCGCGATCGTGCTGGCGCTGGCCGCCTCCGGGGCGGCCTGCCGGCAGGATATGCACGACCAGCCAAAATTCATTCCGCTGCGGCCCAGCGAGTTCTTCGAGGATGGCCGGTCCGCGCGGCCGCTCCCGGAAGGGACCGTGGCCCGCGGCCACCTGAATGACGACGCCGCCTTCTACACGGGCAAAGGCCCCGATGGCAAGCCGCTCGACACCTTTCCATTCCCCGTCACCAAAGAAGTGATGGTGCGCGGCCAGGATCGCTTCAACATCTACTGCACGCCATGCCACGACCACACGGGCTACGGCAACGGCATGATCGTCCGGCGCGGCTTCCGGCACCCGCCGTCGTATCACACCGACAAGATCCGCCAGCTTTCCAACGGATTCATTTTCGATGTCATCACCAAGGGATTTGGCGCCATGCCGGACCTCGCCGCGCAGGTTCCGCCGCGCGACCGCTGGGCCATCGTGGCCTACGTTCGCGCTCTCGAATTGAGCCAGAACGCTTCTGTTAACGACGTTCCGCCGGAAGCCCGCGCGCAACTCGGAGGCGGGAAATGACACTTGAGGCCGACTTGAAGCGGTGGCGCTCCGGCGCCCTGGCCGCGGGCATCGCCGGCGCCGTTCTGTGCGCTATCGGTTTCTTCATTTCGCCGTTCCAGTTCTACCGCTCCTACCTGTGGTCCTACTTGTTTATCGTCGGCGTGAGTGTAGGGTCGCTCGCCTGGCTGATGCTGCAATATCTCACCGGAGGCGCTTGGGGCGTGGTCATCCGGCGGCCGTGCGAGGCGGCGGCGCGCACGCTTCCGCTGGTGGCGCTGATGTTCCTCCCCATCGCGATCGGCATCCCCAATCTGTATCCGTGGTCGCACGCCAAGCTGGTGGCGGCCGACGAAATCCTCAGGCACAAGCAGGTCTATCTGAACGTGCCGTTCTTCCTGATCCGGGCCGCGGTCTACTTTGCCGGATGGATTCTCCTTTCCTGGCTTTTCAACCGCTGGTCGGCCAGGGAAGATCGCGAAGGGGCCGCGAGGGTCCATGGGAAAATGGCCGCCCTGGCCGGGCCCGGCCTGATCTTCTGGGGCTTCAGCGTCACATTCATGGCGGTGGATTGGGTGCTCTCGCTCGACCCGCACTGGTTCTCAACCATGTTCGGAATGCTTTTCATGGCGGGGCAGGCCCTCTCATCGATGGCCTTTCTGATTGCGCTGATGGTGCTGCTTTCCCGCCGCCGTCCGATGTCGGAGATTCTCACACCGCGCCATTTGCACGACCTGGGCAAGTTCCTGCTGGCCCTGGTGATGGTCTGGGCCTACTTTTCGTTTTCGCAGTTCCTGATCATCTGGGCCGGCAACCTGCCCGACGAGATCCCGTGGTATCTGGACCGGCTGCGCGGCGGCTGGCAGTACGTGGCCCTGGCGCTGGTGATTGGCCATTTCGCGCTGCCCTTCGCCCTGCTGCTTTCGCGCGACCTCAAACGCAATTTCAAGCTGCTGGCCGGTATTGCGATCTGCGTCCTGTTCATGCGGATGGTGGACCTCTACTGGCTGGTGGCGCCGGACTTCCGCAAAGGGCGGTTCGGCCTGAGCTGGATGGATATTACGGCCCCGATCGGGATCGGCGGAATCTGGCTGGCATACTTCCTCATCCAATTAGGTGAGCGCCCGCTGATGCCGCCGGGCGATCCGCACTTGATCGAGGCTTTGGAACATGGACGAGAATAACCAGCACACTCGCCGAGCCGGTCACGAAGAAACCGACATCAACGTGTGGGCGGTGGGCAAGTTCGCCGTCGCGCTGGTGCTGGTGGCCGTGGCAGCGCTCTTTCTGCTGTTGGGGCTGTTCCGGTATTTGCTTTCGCGCGAAGGGGGCCCTCCGGCGGGACGTTCCCAGGTTGCCGCCAGCGAACCGGCCAAGGCGTTTCCCCAGCCGCAACTGCAAGAGAATGAGGTGCTGGATTTGAAAGCCATTCGCGCGGCGGAAGACCAGGTTCTGAACGGCTACGCCTGGATGGATCCGGAAAAGGGCGTGGTGCGGATTCCCATCGATCGCGCCATAGATCTGCTGGCCGAGCGCGGTCTGCCGTCGCGGCCGCCGGCAGGAGAACTGAAATGAGGATGCTGTGGCTTTTCGCTTTCGCCGGTTCCGCCGCGTTCGCGCAGCCCGGCCAGCCGGCCCCGGTACAGCCCTCGTTGACCATGCAGGATTCCAACCTGAAGCCGGCGCTTCCCAGCGAGCTTCTGGGCGTGGGAATCGACCAGAAGCTCGACCAACAGGCGCCGCTGAATGCGGTTTTCCTCGATGAAGCGGGCCGCGCGGTCCCCCTCTCGAGCTTCTTCCAAACCGGGAAGCCCGTGCTTCTGGCGCCCGTTTACTACCGTTGCCCCATGCTTTGCACGCAGATTTTGAACGGCGTCGCCAGCAGCCTGAAAGCCGTCTCGCTCAACCCCGGGCGGGATTTCGAAATCCTCAGCGTCAGCTTCGATCCGAAAGATACCTCGGAACTGGCGGCTGCGAAAAAACAGACGTACCTGCGGCGCTACGGCCGGCCGAATACCGCCAACGGGTGGCACTTTCTCACCGGCGATCCGGCCAACATCAAGGCTCTGATGGACGCCGTGGGTTTCCACTACAAGTACGACCCCGCCACCGACCAGTTCGCGCACGCCAGCGGCATCATGATTCTGACGCCCGGCGGCCGCCTATCGCGCTACTTCTATGGCGTGGAATACGCCCCGCGGGATGTGCGCCTGGGCCTGGTGGAGGCTTCGCACAGCAAGATCGGCAACCCGGTGGACCAGATTCTGTTGTTCTGTTACCATTACGACCCGGCCACGGGCAAGTACGGCGCCGTCGCCGTCAACCTGCTGCGCGCCGTCAGCGCCGGTTTCGTTCTGATCTGCGGCGGTTTTCTGATCGTCGTCTGGCGGCGCGAGCTCCGCGCCGGCCGGCGCACGCCGACGCAGGCCGGATAATTCGAAATGGGACTGCCACGTCTATTTCCGGTTCAAGCGTCCACCTTCGCACCCGACGTGGACCACCTCCTGTACTTTCTGCTGGCGGTTGCGGTTTTCTTTTCGCTGGCGATCTTCTGCTCCATCTTCTACTTTGCCATTCGCTACCGGCGGCGTTCCGAAAACGAATTGCCGCGCGCCATCCATGGCGGGATGGCGCTCGAGATCCTGTGGAGCGTGATCCCCTTGGGACTCACCATGGTGATGTTCACCTGGGGCGCCAGCATCTACTTCAACGAAAGCCGGCCGCCGGACAACGCCCTGGATATCTACGTCGTCGGCAAGCAGTGGATGTGGAAGCTCGAGCACCTGGGGGGGCAGAGGGAGATCAACGAGCTGCACATCCCCGTGGGACAGGCGGTGCGGCTCACCATGACGTCGGAAGACGTCATCCACAGTTTTTTTGTGCCCGCGTTCCGCACCAAGCAGGACGCGGTTCCCGGCCGCTACACCACCACCTGGTTCACGCCTACCAAGGCGGGCAAGTACCACCTGTTCTGCGCCGAGTATTGCGGCACCAACCATTCCCGCATGGGCGGCTGGGTCTATGTCATGGAACCGCGGGACTACGAGGCCTGGCTGAGCGGCGGCACTTCTGGCGGGTCGCTGGCGGAGAACGGACAAAAGCTGTTTGACGAGCTGGCCTGCGGAAACTGCCACAAGCCCGATGGCTCCGGCCGGTGCCCCAGCCTGACCGGACTTTTCGGCAAGACCGTCCAGCTTGCCGGCGGCGCTACCGTCAAGGCGGACGAAGGCTACATCCGCGAATCCATCCTGCAACCTCAGGCCAAGATCGTGGCCGGCTACGGGCCAATCATGCCGACCTTCCAGGGACTGGTTACCGAAGAGGGCGTCATGCAGTTGATCGAGTACATCAAGTCGCTAGGGCCGCCACCGGCGTTGCCTCGCTAGAAACCTATGATTACCGCGGCGGTACAAGAACGAGAAGATTACTTAAACGCCACTCACGGCCTCAAATCGTGGCTCCTCACCAAGGACCATAAGCGCATCGGACTGCTGTACCTCGCCACCATCACCCTGTTCTTCTTTCTCGGCGGCGCCTTCGCCACGGTGATCCGCATCGAGTTACTGACCCCGGGGGGCGGCCTGGTCAGTTCGGAGACCTATAACAAGCTCTTCACCATGCACGGCGTGACCATGATCTTTTTCTTCCTGATCCCGTCGATTCCCGCCGTCCTGGGAAACTTCTTCCTCCCCATGATGATCGGGGCGCGCGACCTGGCATTTCCGAGAATCAACCTGCTGAGCTGGTATCTGCTGGTGGTCGGCGGCCTGTTCGCCCTCTTCGCCATGCTGGCGGGCGGCGTGGATACCGGCTGGACTTTTTACACCCCCTACAGCACCACCTACTCGAACACCTGGGTGATTGCCACCGCGCTGGGCATTTTCGTGGCGGGCTTCTCCTCCATCCTGACCGGACTGAACTTCATCGTGACGGTGCACCGCATGCGCGCTCCCGGCATGACCTGGTTCCGCATGCCGCTGTTCGTCTGGGCGCACTACGCCACCGCCCTGATCCAGGTGCTGGGCACGCCCGTGCTGGCCGTGACCCTGGTTCTGGTGCTCTGCGAGCGCGTCTTCCACATCGGGATCTTCGACCCCGCGCTGGGCGGCGATCCGGTCCTGTTCCAGCACCTGTTCTGGTTCTACTCGCACCCCGCCGTTTACATCATGATTCTGCCCGCCATGGGCGTGGTCTCGGAGTTGATTTCGACCTTCTCGCGCAAGGCCATCTTTGGCTACCGCGTGGTAGCCTTCTCCAGCGTGGCCATCGCAGTGCTCGGCTTCCTGGTGTGGGGCCACCACATGTTCGTCAGCGGCCAATCGGTTTTTGCCGGCATGGCGTTCTCGTTCCTGAGCTACTTTGTGGCCATACCGTCTGCCATCAAGGTGTTCAATTGGACGGCCACGCTGTACAAAGGCTCCATCTCCTATGCCACGCCGATGCTCTACGCTTTCGGTTTCATCGGCGTGTTCACCATCGGCGGCCTGACGGGGCTTTTCGTGGCGGCGCTGGGCATCGACGTGCACGTCACCGACACCTATTTCGTGGTGGCGCACTTTCACTACATCATGGTGGGCGGCGCCATCATGGCCTACCTGGGCGGCCTGCACTATTGGTGGCCGAAGATGACGGGGCGCCTGTATCCGGAAGCGTGGGCGAAGCTCTCGGCCCTGGTGATCTTCCTGGGTTTCAACCTGACTTTCTTCCCGCAGTTTATTCTCGGGTACCTGGGGATGCCGCGGCGCTACCACACCTATCCGGCCGAGTTCCAGATACTGCACGTGCTCTCCACCGCGGGCGCTTCAGTGCTGGCGGTCGGCTATGCCATCCCCATGATTTACTTCGCCTGGTCGCTGCGCTACGGGAAGGTGGCGGGCGCCAATCCCTGGGGCGCCTCGGGTCTGGAATGGAAAACGGCCTCGCCGCCGCCGGTCCACAATTTCGACAGGATCCCGGTGGTCACGCACGATGCTTACGACTACAGCACGGTAGTCGGAGAGGCGGTCGAAGTTGGCTAGCGCGCTCGAAGAACAGTTCGACACCGAAGCCCAGCAGAAGGACGCCTCGACACTGGGGATGTGGATCTTCCTCATCACCGAGGTCATGTTCTTCGGCGGCATGTTCACCGCATACACGGTGTACCGCCGGGCGTATTCGGACGCGTTCGCGGTGGCCAGCGCGAGCCTGAACGTGACCATCGGCGCCATCAACACCGCCGTCCTGCTGGTCAGCAGCTTCACCATGGCGATGGCCGTCCGGGCCGCACAGCTCGGCCGGCGCAGGACGCTCGTTCTGTTCCTGGTGTTGACGCTGATCTTCGGCGGCGTCTTTCTGGGCGTGAAAGCTTACGAATGGAATGAGAAGTTCGAACAGCACCACGTGCCGGGACCGTCGTTCCACTTAGGCGGCGTCCCACAACAGGGCCACGCCCAGTTGTTCTTCTCGCTCTACTTCGCCATGACCGGCCTGCACGCGCTGCACATGGTGGTAGGGGTTGGAATCATCTCATGGCTGATCTGGCTGGCGCATAAGGGAAGGTTCACCGCCGAGTACAATACGCCCGTGGATATCGCCGGCCTGTATTGGCACTTTGTCGACATCATTTGGATTTTCCTGTTCCCGCTGCTGTACCTGATTGACCGGCACTTACCGAAATAGCCATGACCGAACACATCGATTCCATAAGAACCTACGCACTGGCGCTGCTGGCGCTGCTGGCGCTCACGGCAGCGACCACGCTGGTGGCGTTTGTCGACCTGGGCGAGTTCAGCGTGGTCGCGGCACTGGCGATCGCCGTGTGCAAGATGCTGTTGGTGGCGCTCTTCTTCATGCACGTGCGCCACAGCACCAAGCTCACGAAGCTGGTGGTGCTAGGCGGGTTGCTATGGCTGGTGATCCTGCTCATGCTGACCTTGAGCGATTTCACCACGCGCGGCTGGATCGGCGTCCCGGGAAGGTAAGGCGCTGCCGCGTTTTTCGTGGGTGACCGGCCTTCCGGAAATCGCCCGAAACTTGATGCGCCGATGCGCGCGCGCTAATCTAATGACAGAGGGCTTGATGGAATGGCTCAGTTTATAGAGGCTGTCTACACAAATGGTGTTCTCAAACCCCAGGAGGAACTGGGGTTGCGTGAGGCCCAGCGTGTGCGACTGATCGTCGAGGTGCTCGATGATGACGCTGATCGCGAAGACCGGCCCGCAGTCCTACATCGGCTTCTGGCGGGGATCGAGGGGATGAGGTTCTTTTCCCGTGAACGGTTGCCCTCTCGGGACGAATTTCATGATCGCCCTTGATACCAACATTCTCATTTACGCCTGCGACAAAGCCGATCTTAAGCGACAGCAAGTGGCACTCGATCTCGTCTCCAGTGCCGACGATGGTGTGCTGCTCTGGCAGGTCGCGTGTGAGTTCGTGGCGGCGTCGAGGAAGCTGAGATCCCAAGGCTTTGCGATGGCCGACGCATGGGACCGCCTGACGGATTATCTGGCTATCTTTCCGCTCATCCTGCCGGCAGCCGGAGCGTTTGAACGAGCTCGCATTCTCCACACAGAGGACGGATGGTCATTCTGGGACGCGATGATCGTGGCCGCCTGCCTGGAAGGCGGTGTTACCCGCCTCTACTCGGAGGACCTGCCAGGCCGCGCTGTTCGCTGGCCGCTTGAGATTGTGAACCCGTTCCTGCAACTACGCTGATCTCGCAAAGGGCAAACCGGGGACAGTCCTGCTCTATGAGCCGCGGCGGCTCACAACACACGATGAAAATGGATTCTGTCCGGCACGAGGAATCAACAACTTACGTTCCATTTTCGGAAGAGGCACGAAGTTTCGCAAAGGCGGCGAAATTCGAGCCAGTCCCCGCTTTGCATTCCCTTGTGTCCGCCCCCCGCCAGGAGTTAGTCTCTGGAGTGGCGAGGTGATCATGCGACGAATGTTATTGACGTGCCTGGTGGCTCTCGGCACAGCCTGGGGCCAGGCGGCCAAGCCGGCCGGCCCGGATCTGACGAAGCAGCCGACGCTCTACGTGGTCGGCTATGCCCACCTGGATACCCAATGGCGATGGGAATATCCCACTACCATCAGCCAGTACATCCTGAACACCATGCGGGACAACTTCGCGCTGTTTGAGAAGTACCCGCATTATGTCTTCAATTTCAGCGGCGCCAACCGGTACCGCATGATGAAGGAATACTTTCCGGCCGACTACGCTAAGGTCAAGAAATACGTGGCTGCCGGCCGCTGGTTTCCGGCGGGATCGTCGATGGAGGAAAACGACGTGAATTCGCCCTCCGCCGAGTCGATTATCCGGCAGGTGCTCTACGGCAAGCTGTATTTCCGCCGCGAGTTCGGCAAGACCAGCACCGAATACATGCTGCCGGACTGCTTCGGCTTCCCCGCCTCCTTGCCCAGCATTCTGGCTCACGCGGGCATCAAGGGCTTCTCGACCCAGAAACTGACGTGGGGATCTTCGGCCCCGGCCGGCGGCCCGAACTCGCCCGAGAAAACGCCGCTCGGCACCCCATTCAACGTCGGCATTTGGGAGGGGCCCGATGGCAAGAGCGTGATCGCGGCCCTGAACCCCGGCAGTTACAGCGCATCCATAACCACCGACCTCAGCGTGAGTCCCGGCAGTCCCGGCCCGCGGCGCGAAGACTGGCCCGCCCGAGTCCAGTTGGACGGCGCGGTGAGCGGGCTGTTCACGGATTATCACTACTACGGCACCGGCGACGTCGGCGGCGCCCCTACCGAGGCCTCCGTCAAAATGATGGAGGAGATCGTGACCAAGGTGGGCGGCGGACCGCTGCACGTCATCTCCGCCACGGCGGACCAAATGTTCCTCGATATCAAGCCCAACCAGACGGCCAGGCTGCCGCGCTATCAGGGCGAGATGGAGCTGACCAACCACTCGGCCGGGTCCCTCACCTCGGAGACGTACCTGAAACGGTGGAACCGCAAGAACGAGCTGCTGGCCGATGCCGCCGAGAAAGCTTCCGTCGCCGCCGAGCTGCTGGGCGGCCGGCCGTATCCGCTCGAGCGCCTGAACAACGCCTGGACGCTGGTAATGGGCGGGCAGTTCCACGACATCACGCCCGGCACCGCTACGCCCAAAGCGTATGAGTTCTCCTGGAACGACGAAGTGCTGGCCATGAACCAGTTCGCCGGCGTGATGGCCAACGCCACCGAAGCGGTCGCCTCCGCCATGGACACCCAGGCCAAGGGCGCGGCCATCGTGGTCTACAATCCGTTGAACATCGCGCGCGAGGACGTGGTGGAAGCCGCCGTTTCCTTCCCCGGCGGAACACCCAAGGCCGTGCGCGTCATTGGGCCAGACGGCAAGGCAGTGCCGGCGCAGTTGTCGAACGGCAAAGTCTTGTTCGTGGCCAAAGCGCCATCGGTGGGCTACGCGGTCTACGACGTCGAGCCCGCCGAGACTCCGGCCGCCGGCTCGACGCTCAAGGTGACCGAGTCGTCGCTCGAAAACGCGCGCTATCGCGTCACCATCGACCAGAACGGCGACATCGCCGGCATCTTCGATAAGTCCCTCAAGAAAGACCTTCTCCTGACTCCGGCGCGCCTGGAAATCAAAACCGACAAGCCCGTGCAGTGGCCCGCCTGGAACATGGATTGGGAAGATCAGTCGCGGGCGCCGCGGGCTTACGTGGGCGGGCCGGCGCAGATTCGGATCGTCGAAAACGGTCCGGCGCGCGTGGCCGTCGAGGTGTCACGCGAAACCGAAGGTTCCAGGTTTGTCGAGACCATCCGGCTTTCGGCGGGCGATGCCGGCAACCGCGTCGAAATCGGCAATGTCATCGACTGGAATACCAAAGAGTCCCATCTCAAGGCCGTTTTCCCACTGACCGCGACCAACGCCGCGGCGACTTATAACTGGGACATCGGCGCCATCGAGCGGGGCACTGATAATCCCAAGAAGTTCGAGATGCCGTCCCACCAGTGGGTCGATCTCACCGATCGGAGCGGCGCTTACGGCGCAACCGTGCTCACGGATTGCAAGAACGCCTCCGACAAGCCCGATGACAACACGCTTCGCCTCACCCTGATCCGCACACCCGGCACCCGCGGGCAATATGACGACCAGGGCACGCAGGATTTGGGCCATCACGAGTTCGTATACGGCCTGGCCGGGCACGTAGGCGACTGGCGCAAGGGCCAGACCGATTGGCAAGCCTACCGCCTCAACCAACCTCTCATCGCCTTCGAAGCCTCGAAACATGCGGGCGCGCTCGGGAAAACCTTCTCATTGCTCACCGTCAGCCACAGCCGGGTGCGAGTCCTCGCTCTCAAGAAGGCCGAGCAGAGCGATGAAGCGATCATCCGCCTGGTGGAACTCGATGGCAAGCCGGCTTCCGACGTGCAGATCGCGTTTGCCGCACCGATTACCGCCGCGCGTGAAGTCAACGGCGCGGAGGAGCCGGTTGGCGCGGCCACCGTGGCGAATGGCAAGCTGGTGACTTCGTTCACCGCGTTCCAGCCTCGCACGTTTGCGGTGAAGCTCGGCGGCGCGCCCGCCAAGGTCGCGGCGGTGCATTCGCAGCCCGTGAAGTTGTCCTACGACCTGGCCGCCGCCAGCAACGATGACACCCGCTCGGCCAGCGGTTTCTCTTCCGATGGCCGCGCCCTTCCAGCCGAAATGCTGCCCGCCGAGCTCGCCTTCGGCGGCGTCCAATTCAATCTCGCTCCCGCCAAGACCGGGACTCCCAACGCAGTGGTGGCCAAAGGCCAGACGATCTCTCTTCCGGCGGGGAAGTTCAACCGCGTGTACGTGCTGGCAGCCTCGGCGGATGGCGACCAGCAAGCCACATTCCGCGTGGGCGAAAAGGCTGTCGATGCGACTATCCAGGACTGGGGCGGTTTCATCGGCCAGTGGGACGACCGCGTCTGGAAAGCCAAGGAGGTGCCGGTCCCGGCGCGGGGTGGCGCTGCGGCGCGGACCCGTACCGACCCGTACGGGGAAATGACCGGCCTGAAGCCGGGCTTCATCAAGCGCGCGGAGGTCGCATGGTTCGCCTCGCATCGCCACACGGCCGACGGCGCCAACGAACCCTACGCCTATTCGTACCTGTTCGCGTATCCGCTCGACGTGCCGGCCGGCGCCGCCACCCTGACCTTGCCGGACAATGACAAGATCCGCGTCCTGGCCATTTCGATGGCGCAGGAAGGCGCGACGGCGAAACCGATTCAACCACTCTACGACACGCTGGAACGGTAAGGACACGCCATGAAACTCTTCGCGACCCTGGTGCTCGCCACCGCCGCGCTGGCGCTGGCCCAGCAGGCACCTTCGACTCTGCCCAAGGTGAAGTTCACCGACACCAGGCTCGACAACGGGCTGCGCGTGATCGTCGCCGAGGACCACTTCGCCCCGCTCTATGCCATCGCGGTCAGCTACAAAGTTGGCTCGCGTGATGAGCGCCGGGGCCGCACCGGTTTCGCCCACCTGTTCGAGCACATGATGTTCAAGGGCTCGGAGAACGTGGGCACGGGCGAGCTGGATTTTCTCATTTTCACCAACGGCGGCAACTCCAACGGCACCACCAACACCGACCGCACGTCGTACTTCGAGGTCCTGCCCAAGAACCAGCTCGACCTGGGCCTCTACCTCGAGGCCGATCGCATGCACGGGCTGGTCATCACCCTGGACAACCTCGAGAACCAGCGCCAGGCCGTCAAGGAGGAGCGGCGCCAGAGCGTCGACAACCAGGCTTACGGCCAGACGTCCGAGAAACTGGAAGAGCTGATCTACGACAACTTTGCCTACCATCACTCGGTGATCGGCTCCATGGATGACCTGGATGCCGCCTCGGTGGACGACGTCAAACAGTTTTTCAAGACCTACTACGCGCCCAACAACGCGGTGCTCGCCCTGGTGGGCGACCTTGACACCAAAGAAACGCTGGCCAAAGTGAAGAAGTATTTCGGAAATATCCCCCGGCAGGACCCGCCCCAGCCGGTGGACCTGACCGAGCCTCCGAAATCCGGTGAGCGCCGCGCCACCATCGAGGACAAACTGGCGCGCCTGGCCCGTCTCGACATCGCCTACCGGATTCCGCCATCGGGCCAGCCGGATTCGCGCGCGCTTTCCGTAGCCGCCTCGATCCTCGGCGGCGGAGGCGGTGGTTTCGGCGGGCGCGGCGGAGGCGGGGCCAACAGCTCGCGCCTCTACCAGAAACTGGTGCTCGATAAAGAGGTGGCGGTCCAGGTGTCGTGCGCCACCGACCGCCGCGCCGGCCCGGGGTTCTTCCACATCTCGGCCACCCTCCGTCCGGGCAAGACCGCCGAAGAAGTGGAGGGCCTCATTTCCGAAGAGATCGCCAAACTCAACGCCGAGCCGGTCACCGACAAGGAGCTGCAGCGCGTGCGGATCAGTCTCCGGCGCGGCGCGGAATTGCGGCTCACCGCGCTCAGCCGCGCCCAGGCGCTGGCCGACGACGCGGCTGTCTATGACGATCCCAACCGCATCAACACCGAACTGGATGATCAGCTCGCCATCACCCCAGCCGATATCCAACGGGCAGCTAAGGCCCGCCTGCTGGCCTCCGACCGCGTCGTCGTGGTGACGCTGCCGGCCGCATCCCGCCGCCCCGGCGGAAAGGGGAATTGAGGAGCCCGCTATGAGGAAGCCGAAGCCACTCGTTGTTTGTGTCATTCTCGCCGCCACGCCCGGCGGGTTTCTCTCCGCGCAGGAGACCGAATCGCAGGGGGCCGGGACTTTCCGCGGCATGGTTCGCTTGAACCGCGCCCCGGTTTCGAACGAGGTTCTCAAGGTCAAGCTGCCACGGCCCGTCGAGCGCCGGCTCCCCAACGGCCTCAAGCTCGTGATTCTCGAAAGCCACCGCGCGCCCACCATATCGCTGACCATCTCCATCCCGTCTTCCTACCTGCGCGATTCCCAGGGCCTCCCCGGAGTTGCCGAAGCCACCGCCGCGCTCATGACCTTGGGCACCACCACGCGTTCCGCGCGCCAAATCTCCGAGGCCTTGGCCGATATCGGCGCTACCTTGACCATCAGCGCCGGCGCCGGCGGCGGAGGTGGCGGCCGCGGCGGAGGCGGTGGGGCCGGTGGTCCCGCCACTGGCGGCTCGGGCACGATTTCGCTCAGCGCGCTCACCGAGAACTTCGATGCCGCACTGGCCATCCTGACCGATGTTCTGTTGCACCCCTCCTTCCCGGCCGACGAATTCGAGAAGTGGAAGTCGCGCCAGCGAAGCGCCCTCGAGCAAGCCCGCACCCAGCCGGCAACGCTCTCCAATGAGCAATTGATGAAGGTGCTTTACGCCGGCGATGCCCGCCAGTTCACGCGCCTCACCGCCGAATCCCTCAACAAGATCACGCGCGAGAACCTGGTCGAGCACTACAAGAAATACTACCTGCCCTCGGGCGACCTGGCCGGGGTGGTTGGCGACATCACCGCCCGCGATGCCGCGGCGAAGCTCGAGAAGGCTCTCTCCGCTTGGAAGGGCGGGCCGATTCCACCGCTGACGCTGCCCATCAACCCGCCCATCGCCGAGAAGAAGGTCTATTTGATCTCGCGGCCGGGCTCCGTGCAGACCTACCTCACCCTGGCCAACCGCGCCATCGAGCGCACCAACCCGGATTACATCGCCTGCATGGTGATGAACCAGGTGCTCGGCTCGGGGCCGGCCGCCCGTCTGTTCCGCATCATCCGCGAGGAGAAGGGCTATACCTACGGGGTCAGCTCCAGCTTCAACGCCACGCGCTTCAACCAGCAGTTCAGCTCCTCCATGTCGGTGCGCACGGAAGTCACCGAGCCGGCGCTCGCCGACCTGCTCAAGGAATTCCGCGACATTCGCGACGTGACGGTGCCTCAACTGGAGCTTGAGGGCGCCAAGCGGACCCTGGTGGCCAGCTTCGCATTGGGTCTCGAAAGCCCCTCCGGCGTGCTTTCCCGCTGGCTCCAGCAGCGCGAATTCGGCTTGCCCGAAGATTACTGGGACACCTACACCGGGAAGATCATGGCCGTGACCGCCGCCGACGTCGCGCGTGTGGCGAAGAAGTATGTCCCTTATGACAACGTCCAGATCATCGCCGTGGGCGACGGAGCGAAGATTGGGGAGCTGCTGAAGAAGTTCGGCCCGGTGATAGAAGTCCCGGTGGATGGAAACTAGACCGACCGCTCCCTGAGAAGCAGCGAGAAAATCATTTTGGGCCGCCGATGAACCCCGATAAACGCCGATAAGAACTTTGTTTTTCGATCCGCGTTTATCGGTGTTCATCGGTGGCCATATTTCTTTCACACATACAGAGCCGCGAACCGCCTGCGCCACCACAACAAGTCCTGCATTTTCAGAGGTGGGGCAGGCGGTGCCGCCTGCCTCGCCCGCTTGCGGGCGATTTTTTCACAGCCTCTCAGAGAGCAGTTCCCGCAAACGGGGTCGCGGTTGCGGAGACGGCGTAAATGGTTCCAAAATGGTTCCATGAACATCACCGTCAAGAATATTCCAGACTCGATCTATCGGGTGATGAAGCGAGAGGCCAAAAGGAAGAGGCGGAGTCTCAATGCCGAGATCGTCCTGGCGCTGCAAACAGAGGCCGCCGAAGCGGAGCGGAGACGGCAATTGAGCAATCTGCGGAAGGAATTGGATCGGTTTGCCGCCTCCTTGCCGCCGCTCGATGATAGTGTGCCTCTGATCCGCGGGGACCGCGGGAGATAGTGGATGCCGGACACATTTGTTCTGGACTGCAGTGTGGCGGCCAAATGGGTGTTGAGGGAACCCGGCCGCGCGCCAGCCCTTGGATGGTTCGAGCAGTATGCGTCGGGAGAGGTTCTGCTGATAGCTCCCGATATTCTCCTGGCGGAATTGGCCAGTCTGCTGGCGAAGCGTAACCGCCGAAAGCAGATTTCGGCGGAGCAAGCTCACGAGGCCTTCTCATTGATGACGAGATGCGCTCCTCGTCTATTCGACACGCGCCCGCGACTTTCCCGCGCGCTCCATCTGTCTCTGCAACGCCGATTGTCCTTGTGGGATTGCGTCTATCTCGCGCTCGCCCTGGAACACGATTGTCCGGTTCTAACCGCGGACCTCCGACTCTTCCGGGCCGGGAGGGGCGCACATCCTTCTGTTCGGCTGGTGCAATAACGGAGCCTCGAGTGTCACCGAGTTTTGCGGCCGCGCCCCAAAGGCTCGGAGATCGCCCCCGTCACGCACCGCCGTACAGCCGAAGCCCGGAAATATCCTTGAAGTCGCCCGGGTTCAACGTCCACAACTCCGCATCCCGAACGATGGCGCAGGCGGCAATCGCCAAGTCCATCTCGCGGCCGCGCGGGTGGCGGACCGAACGATACAGTTTGGCGCTCAGTGCGGCTTCGGCAGGTCCGAAGACGATGGCCGATTCCCTCGGAAACAGGCGGTCCGCCAAGGCAAGCTCCTGCGGTAAACGCGGGCCTGCGCTACAATGACCCTTCGCCATGCAAGTGCTCCAGGCCGGCCAGCATAAACTGATATACCTGGAACTCCAGCCGGTGATGGTCGCCAACATCGCGCGGCAGGCGGGGTTCGAGACCCGGACCAAGGAGAGCCAGCGAAGCATCCAACTCGAGCTGAGCGCGCCGGGCAGGCAGGCGCCGCTGCTGCTGTTCGACGCCGCGGATCCGGCCAACCTGGGTTGGTTCTCGCGCTGCCAGTTCTACGTGGATGGGCGCTCCGGATCGGTCATGCAGACGCCCATGACCCTGGCCAACAAGCGCGACCGCAGCGGCCAGCCGCACCACAATTCCGTGCGCCTGGCGATTTCCAAAGAGCTGCCGGCCGGCTTCCGTCTTCCCGGTCAACAGTCGCTCACCGAGCAGGTTTTCTACAACCTGCTGTTCAACTTCTTGAACGCACTCACCAAGACCGGTGTGGCCGTGTGCGGTGGGGGGGTGGTGCAGCCGCTGGCGGGACGCACGGAAAGCGTCGGCCCGCGAAATTAGCTGGACCGCTGCGGCGCGTTCTTCTTGGCCCGCTCGACCACGGATTCCACCTCGGCCTGGTACTCCTTCAGGAGTTCGGGCGTGGTGGCTTCGAAACGCATCACCACGACAGGCTGCGTATTGGATGCGCGCACCAGGCCCCACCCATGCGGGAACAGGACGCGCACGCCATCCACGTCGACCGTCTTGTGCCTGGCGCGCAACTCGGCGCTGGCCTGGCGCACCACCTCGAACTTGATCTCATCGGGGCAATCGAAGCGGATTTCCGGGGTGGTCACGGTCCGGGGCAGGTCCGCGAGCTGGCGGGAAAGCGGCTGGCCGGAGTTGGCCACGATTTCCATCAAGCGGCAGGCGGCGTAGAGCGCGTCGTCGAAGCCGTAGTAACGGTCGGCGAAGAACATGTGGCCGCTCATCTCGCCGGCCAGCTCGGCGCGCGTCTCCTGCATCTTGGCCTTGATGAGCGAATGGCCGGTCTTCCACATGATGGCATTACCGCCGCGCGCGGCGATATCGTCGTACATCAACTGCGAACATTTCACTTCGCCGATGAAGGTGGCGCCGGGCTTCCGGCTGAGGATTTCGCGGGCGTAGACGATCATCAACTGGTCGCCGTACATCACCGTTCCGCCGTCGTCAACCACGCCGATGCGGTCGGCATCGCCGTCGAAGGCGATGCCGAAATCGGCTCGGGTCTGGCGCACGTTGGCGATGAGCGGCTCGAGATTCTTTAGGACGGTCGGGTCGGGATGGTGGTTGGGAAAACGGCCGTCCATCTCGAAGAACATTTCGGTGGCGGCGACGTTCAACTTTTCGAGAATCCGGTGCATCACCGGGCCGCCGACGCCGTTGCCGGCGTCCACGCAAACCCGGATGCGGCGCGAAAAGTGGAATTGGGAGCAGATCTCGGCGACATAGGCGGTGGTCGCGTCGGCGGTTTTCTCGCTGCCATCGCCGCGCGCCAGGCCGCCGGTTTCGATCGCGCGGCGGATCTCCTGGATGGCTTCGCCGTAAATGGTGGAGGTCCCGGAGACCACCTTGAATCCGTTGAATTCGGGCGGATTGTGGCTGCCCGTGATCATGACGGCGCCATCGGCCTTCAGATGGAAGACGGAGTAATACAGCACGGGCGTGGGAACCACCCCGAGGTCCGTGACCTCGCAACCGCTGGCCTTGAGACCGCGCATGAGGGCGTCGCGCAGGCGGGGGGAACTCAGGCGCGTATCGCGGCCGAGATTCACCTTCTTGCCGGCGTGACGCTGGAGATAGGTTCCGAAGGCCTGGCCGAGCGTTTCGATATCGGCATCCAGCAGTTCGACGTCGGCCGCGCCGCGGATATCGTATTCACGGAAAATGGTGGGCTTTAACATGCAGGCAGTCTTCCGTACGCCAGTTTACGACAATGTGGCGCCGGTCCCAAAGGGCGCCCCCTTGCCGCCGGCGGGGTTGGTCCGGGCTGGGAAGAACACCGGCGACAAGATCGCGCCCCCTGGGCCCGCCGCCACGGGCCATCGAGGACCGTGCCTGCGGTTCACACCTGTAGCCTGCTACACTCGTTGTTGCTCACCCCGAAGATCCGCTAGAATAATGGCTTACCATCTTCGAGAATCGGCTGTATCGAGTGAAACTGGTTCCCGTGCATCAACGTCTCCGTAACTGCGCAGAGTGGAAAGGTATGCCTGCATGAAGTGTTTCGGGCGCGTTCGCCTGATGGCAGCATCGGCTTGTCTCTGCGCATTCTGGATCCATACGCTCGGCGCGCAGGCGCAGCCTCCGCAGCCATCGCCGCCTCCCCAGCAAAAACCGGGGCAACCGCCCCCGAGCGCACCGCCGCAGCCGCAGAAGAATCCGTTTGAAAATGTGCCGGCGGGTCCGGAGGGCGCGCCGCAGCAGCCACCGCAGCAACCGGCCCAGCAGCAGCCCGCGCAGCCGCGACTGGAAGCGCCTAAGCCGGCGGAGGCCGCCAAGCCGGTTGCGGGAGAGGCCATCGAAGCCATCGAGTTCCGGGGCGCGCGGCGCGTGCCGCAGGACACCTTGAAGGCGCTCATCAGCAGCAAGGCCGGCGACATTTTCAGCGACGATGCCATGCGGCGCGACTTCATGGCGCTGTGGAACACGGGGCGCTTCGACGACATCCGGCTGGAAACGGAGCCGGGCCGCATTGGCCTGATTGTGCGCTTCGTGGTGACCGAGCGGCGCGTCATCCGCTCCATCAACTACGAGGGCATCCACTCGGTCACGGTTTCGGAGATCCTGGACCGCTTCAAGGAGCGCAAGGTCGGTCTTTCGGTGGAATCGCAGTACGACCCCAACAAGATCCAGCGCGCCTCCATCGTGCTGAAAGAATATCTAGCCGAGCGCGGACGCCAGTACGCCACCGTGGAACCGCAGATCGAACAGCTCCCGCCTTCCTCTCTGAAAGTCACGTTTAACGTGAACGAAGGGCCCAAGGTGAAGGTGGGAGAGATCAAGATTTCGGGGAACGAGGCGTACAACCGAAGGTGGGTGATCTCCGCCATGAAGAACCTGAAACCCTACGGCATCCCCCACTCGATTCTGTTCGAAAACATCTTCGCCAAGACGTTCGATCAAGACAAGCTCGAAGAGGACAAAGAGCGCATCGTGCAGGCGTATCGGGACCACGGTTACTTCACGGCCAAGACCCTGGATGAGACCGTGAAGATCATCCCCAAAGGCGGGCGGGGCTGGCGGCTCCCCATCGTCAAGACCAACGGTCCGGGCATCTACGCGGACATCGCCATCCCGGTGGAAGAGGGACGGCTGTACCACTTGCACAACATGACCTTCGTGGGGGTGAAACTGTTCCGCACGCCCGAAGTGCTCATGAAGCCGCTGTTCGGCATGACCACCGGAGACGTCTTCTCCACCGAAAAGCTGCGCAAGGGCATCGAGAACATGCGCAAGTTTTACGGCAAGTTCGGTTACATCGATTTCGTCCCCGAGCCTTCCCCCGACGTCATTCCGAACAGCGACCAGGTCGATCTCACGCTGACGGCGGACGAAGGGAAGCAGTTTTTCATCCGGCGCATCGATTTTTCGGGCAACACCACCACCCGCGACAAAGTGATCCGCCGCGAGATCCTGCTCGACGAAGGCGACATTTTCAACTCCGAGCTATGGGATTACAGCATCCTGCGGCTCAACCAGCTCGGCTATTTCGAAATGCTGAAGAAGGAAGACAGCCTCGACAACCTCAGGCGCAATCCGCAGTCCAACACCGTGGACATCACCCTCAAGGTGAAGGAGCGCGGAAAGAACTCGATCGGGTTGAACGGCGGCGTTTCCGGCATCGCCGGCAGCTTCATGGGGTTCAATTACTCCACCAACAACTTCCTCGGGCTGGGCGAAACGCTGTCCCTCGATTCGCAGCTCGGCACGCGTATGCGGTCCGTGAGGTTGGGGTTCACCGAGCCGTATTTCATGGACCGGCCGATTCAGCTCGGCTTTATGGTCTATCTGACCCGGTTCGATTTCAACCAGGGCCGCGAGGCCTCGATTCTGGCGGGGCAAAACCTGATTCCGGAGTATAACCAACTGGGCGCGCAGAACCTGCTGAACTACGTCCAGAACAGCCACGGGTTTTCGGTCTCGGCGAGCACCCATTTACGGCGGAGTTTCGCGCAGATCGGCCTCACTTACGGCTTCGACATCTCCTCCACGAAAACGCTGACCACGGCCGCCGACAATTACTTCCAGTACATCAACTTCAGCGGTGTGGCCGGACCCAATTCACTGACCGGGGTCAGAACCAGCCACGTCACGCCATCGTATTCCTACAACACCGTGAACCATCCCATCACGCCCACCGGCGGCAGGAGTCTGTTTGTCTCCTTCGACTTCGCCGGCAGCATACTGGGCGGGAACGTGAATACCATCCGGCCGACGCTGGACGCCAAGTACTTCCACCCGGCCCCATGGCACAGAAGCCACATCCTGGCGTTGCACCTGATGGGCTCGGCCATCACCGGATACGGCGGGAGGTATGTGCCTCCGTTCTCGCGCACGTTCATGGGAGGAGAGCAGGACATCCGCGGATTCGAAATCTGGGGCATCACCCCGATCGCTTTCATACCGTCGTCCGGCAGCGTCAACGTGCTGAACGACGACGGATCGGCGCGCACCCAGAAGGTGGTCAGCAACGGCGCGCTCACCTCGGCCAACGTCACCATGACGGTTCCCACCTATCAGCTCATCACGCCGGGCGGCGACACCCAACTGCTGGGGAACTTCGAGTACCGGATTCCGATTGTCGGGCCGGTGACACTGGCGCCGTTTTTCGATGCGGGCGTCGACAAGATCCTGCGCAGCAACCAGCTCACCCTGGAACCCTCGCGGGTGGGCGACTTGAACAGCCAGTTTCCCCAGGCGGGCTACAGCGGGAAGGTGTACATCGCGCCGGGCACGCAGAAGATGCGCGCCTCCACCGGGCTGGAGCTTCAGGTGATGCTGCCCGTGGTCAATGCACCGTTCCGCCTGTACTTCGCTTACAATCCCTCGGTGGTGCGGGAATATGTGCAGCCACCCATCGTGGCGGACCGGTCGTCCTTTCCCAACAACGCCACGTTTCTCAACTCAATTGCAACCTACGGCCAAGCCCTTCCATTCTATGAGAAGCGGACCATGTTCCGCTTCACGATTGGCAGGACGTTCTGAAACGGCCGCGCGCCAATATGTTAGTATTGATGAACTTAGGAGTTTCAAGCTTGAAGAAGAATCTGATTGTATTCTCCGTATTGGTCTGGGCAGTGGCCGCGCTGGCACAGGCTCAGGGCCAGGTTCCCACCAAGATCGCGATCATCCACGTGCAAAATGCCATCCTGAGCACGAAGGACGGCCAGAAGGCCGCCGCCGATCTTCAGGCCCAGTTCAATCCCAGGCAGCAGGAACTGGAGAAGAAGCAGGCTGAGCTTACCGCGCTTCAGGACCAGTTGCGCAAGGGCAGCGCGACCATGAGTGAGGAGGCCAAGACCAAGCTCATGCGCGACATCGACGCCACCACCACGAGGGTGAACCGGGACACCCAGGACGCGCGGAGCGATCTGGATGAGGCCCAGGGCAAGCTCATGCAGGAGCTTGGCGGCAAGATGATGGCGGTGCTCGAGAAATACGCCACGGCAAACGCCTTCGCGGTGGTTCTGGACGTGAGCAATCCGCAGACGCCGGTGCTGTGGGCCGCCTCCGCGGTGGACATCACCAACGATATCGTGAAGCTGTACGACCAGGCGTATCCGGGTGCGGCCGCTGCTCCCGCCGTTCCCGCGGCCAAGCCGGCTGCCAGGCCGGCTGCTCCGGCGCAGACGCCGGCTGTCAGGCCGGCTGCTCCGGCGCAGACGCCGGCTGCCAAGCCGGCTGCTCCGGCGCAGACGCCGCCGCCCGCAAAGAAGAACTGACGTAGCGCCGGCGATCTTGTCGCCGGTGGTGTGCGATACAATGCAGGCAGGGGGAGAGTATCCATGAGAACTCTCATCGGTCTTCTTGTCCCGCTGCTTCTGGCCACCGGGCTTTTCGCGCAGTATCACGGCGGTTTCAGGAATCCTCGACCTTTCGTGCACGGTACTTTCGGCGGCGTGGTTTTCCCGGGCGGCGGGCCGCGGCTCACCGTTCCCGGCGCCATCGCCGATCCGACTTTTGCCACGCGGCTGGGCGGCACGGTCGCGGGGCAAGGCTTCTGGAGGCGACCCTCCGTTCCTGGCACACGCCGCCCCGGAACTGTGGTTGTGTATGGGTATCCAGTGTATGTGGGTGGGTACTTCGACAACGCCTATTTGGCCGAACCGGCGCCGCAACAGCTTTCGAGTAGCACGGTGATTGATCCTTCGCGGCCCGCCCCGGCGAGCATCGACGACTTCGGCTCCGATGACGCTCCGGACCCCACTACCCCTACCGCCGCCGCTGCCGAGAGCCAGCCGGTGGAGGAGCCGGCTTCAACCGCTGAGCCTTCCCATTACCTGATCGCGTTCAAGGACCACAGCGTGTATTCGGCGGTGGCGTATTGGGTGGATGGCGACACCCTGCACTACTTCACGTCGGGGAATACTCACAACCAGGTGTCGCTCGCGCTGATCGACCGCGATTTGACTGAGCGGTTGAACAAAGAGTCGGGCCTCGAGGTTAAGCTTCCGTAGGGTCGCAGGGCATGCCTGGGCCCCTGATTTGATCGAGAAGTTGAAAATCGAGAAAAAATCGAGAACTTGAAGTTGACTAAACTCTGTGATGTGTGGTATGGTACTCACCCGGGAGGTAGAGATGCTCCGTATAGTCGGTGCGGTGGTGATCTGGCTGTTTCTTGGCTCGCCCGTCCGGGCGGGGATGGTTGGCGATCAGGTGTCCTTGACCTGGTTTTTGCCCGATCTCTCCACTATCTACCTAGGCCCCGCGACGGCTACAGTGGGCGCCGGTGTCGAGTTTCCAGCAAGCACGTTTCCGAGCAATCCGGCTGTCAGTGTGGATCTCACCGACACGACGATCACCTTCACCGGCGGATACCAGAGCACTTTCAACGCGGCGGCGTTCAATGGTTTTGGCATTTCAGATCTGACGCACCAGAATTTCAGTGCGGTATCGATCTTATCCGCGACAAACGATTGGGTTGGCTTCAGTTCCAGTCGCGTGAGTTTCGATGCCGGACACGTCTACGTGAACTTCGCCAGTTTGCCGCTTTCTACCAGCGATCAACTCGTCCTTCAAGTCACACAGAACTCGGTGCCGGAGCCCGGGACCTTCGCGTTGCTGCTTTCCGGGCTGATTATCGCCTTCTTGTGGCGGTTACGGAAGAACTTCGCCCTGTAGAACTTGAAGCTACGACCAAGGGTTTGTGACCGCACTCTTGATCCTCCGAAGCCGAGGTTGTTCTTTGGGAATGCTCTATCCGGTCGCCACTGCCAGCACGTCGATCGGCCGTACCATCCTTCCGGACAACTGCCGAGTCGGCTGGTTCTCGGCCAGCATCAGGCGGTAGTGCCGCGCGTACTTGACCAGCCTGCCATCGGTCTTCACCAGCCGCTGCTGCAAGCTGGTCCGCGACCAGAGAGCCATTCTGGCAGCGGGAATCGTGCAATTACTGGGGGCCCCCCTACTCCCACTCGATAGTGCCGGGCGGCTTGTGGGTAAGGTCGTAGAAAACCCCGGCGATGCCATCCACCGCCAAGACCTCCGCGCACATCTTCCGCAGCAGATCCTCTTCCATGGTGACGGATTGGGCGGTCATGCCGTCCACCGAGTCCACCGGGCGCAGGACGATGGAATCGGGGGCTTCCTCCGTCCCCAGCGGGATCAGAATTACGGGGAACTGCCAGACGCGGCGGTCGTAATTGCTTTCGTGGGACAACCGGCGCACGATGGCGTCGGCGCGCCGCAGGCGGGCTATCCGCTCCGGGCTGAGCGAGCAGGCGCGGACCCGCATTTGGGCGAGCGGAACGCGCGTCTCCACGCTGGCGAGGACGCGATTGATGCCCGAGACTCGGTTGATCAGGGCGGTGGCGCGGGCGTGGTCCAGCGAATCGATCGCCAGCACCGGGGCGTAGCTTCGGGAATCGCCCTGCACACCAACCGAATGCACGGGGATGACGATCCCATCCGGCGTGGCCCGCACCGGCGCGTCGCATTCCGAGCAGAGACAGCGGATTGCCAGGCCGGGGCCGGGGAACGGATGGCGGTCCAACAGTTCGGCGGCGAGGCCCAGTTCGCGGCCGATTTCGCGGACCTCGTCCTTGTAGAACGATTTCAGCGGTTCCACAATGCGGCCGGATTGGATGAGCGCCTGAATGCCGGCCACGCGGTTGTGATGCGTCTTGATGACGGCGGCCTTTTCGGCGCCGCCGGATTCGATGGTGTCGGGGTAGATGGTGCCCTGGCCGAGAATCCAGTGCTCGTCCATCAGGCGGCGCGACTGGATGACGCGCTCCTGCACGCGCACGAATTCTTCGCCGATGATGTGGCGCTTCTGTTCGGGATCGGTGACGCCCTCCAGCGCGCCCAGGAACCGCTCTTCGGCGTGCTCCACCGCGAGGCCCGCCATGCGCCCGGCAAAATCAGTTTCTCCCTCGCGCATCAGACCGGTATCGACGTACACGCCGCGCACACGGTCATGGCCCAGCGCGCGCGTCGCCAGGGTGAACGCCACGCTGGAATCCACCCCGCCGCTGACGAAGAAAAACACGCTGCGATCGCCCACGCACTCGCGGATCTCCTGCTCGAGCATGGGCACCCGGTGGCGGGGATTCCAATCTTTCCGGCAGCCGCAGACGCGGAAGAGAAAGTTGGCGAGGTATTCTTTGCCGCGGGCCGTATGAACCACCTCGGGGTGAAACTGCAGGCCGTAGAGTTTTCGTTGGGGGGCCGCCATGGCCGCAATGGCGCACGTCTCGGTGCGGCCGGCCGCCGAAAAGCCCTCGGGGAGAACGCCCACTACATCGCGGTGGCTCATCCAGATTTGCTGGCGGCCGCCGAGCCCGGCGAAGAGCGGGTCGGTGGTCTCGTCGAGATCCAGGGTGGCGAGTCCATACTCGCCTTTCTCGCCCTTGCGAACCTGGCCGCCGAGCAGGTGCGCCATGAGCTGCTGCCCATAACAAATCCCCAACACGGCCTGTCCGTGGGCAAAGATGGCGGCGTCCACGGTGGGGCTGCCGGGGTCGTAAACGCTCGAAGGGCCGCCGGAGATGATGATGCCCCTCGCAAAGGCGATGGCCGGAGCCGGGGTCTCACTGGGCCGGACTTCGGCGTAGACGCCGAGATCCCGGACTTTTCGCGCGATCAGATGACAGTACTGCCCGCCCGCATCCAGGACAACGATCTGTGGAGTGGGATTCAAACTTCGATGGTAACAGTAGCGCCGGCGGTCTTGCCGCCGTGTGTTCCGGGCCGTAACCCCACCGGCGGCAAGACCGCCGGCGCCACTACCGGCGAGCCGCCGCGGCGGAACGCTGCTGATGCTGCGCGTTCATGCGCTCGACGATGATCTTCTTGGTGGTCTCCAACAGCGCACTGGCCTTGGGCATCGCATCGACGGCCTTCGCGACTTCCGGATCGGTCTGAGCGAAGACGCGGTCGCTCTCGTCCAGGTTGAAAGCGGTGATGTACATTTCCCGGGCGAGGTAGCGCGTAATCCAATCCCGGTCCTGCATGAACTCGGATTCCGTGAAACTGGTGCCGTGCTTCAGCAGGTAATCGTGGAACTCCTCGAGGAACGCGGTGTCGGGCATCCAACCCTTCGGCAGGCTGGTGCTGTGCGAGCCAAAGTACCACCGGGAGAAGTTGAACAGGCCGGCGCGGCCGAGCTCCAGTTCCAGGCGATCCAACTTGGCCGCTTCGAACTTCTCGTCGGGCGTAATCCCACCGCCGCCGTAGACCGTGCGGCCCCCCTCGGTCATCTTCACATCGAGCGGGTTCTTGGTGTCGTCGCCCTTATGGAAGTAGTAATCGTAGAACGACTTATTGGTGTAGTCGCGCTGAATCAGGCGGCCGCTGGGGGTGTAGAAGTGGGCCGTGGTCAGCGCCAGGCCGGTGTTTTCGCTGAGCGGGTAGACGGTCTGCACCAAGCCCTTGCCGAAGGTTTTGGTCCCCATGATCCAGGCGCGGTCGTGGTCCTGGAGCGCGCCGGCCACAATCTCCGCCGCGGAGGCCGAGTACCCGTCCACCAACACCACGATTGCGTACTCGTGCCCATGATTCCCGTTGCGCGCAACGTACGACTTCTCGGGCGACGAGCGGCCATGGTGGGAGACAATCAGCGCGCCTTTCTCGAGAAAGTGGTCGGCCACGTCCACGCCCTGGTTCAGCAGCCCGCCGGGGTTGTTGCGAAGGTCCAGCACCAACCCCTTGATATTGTTCTCGCCCAAGCGCTTCAGGTTCTCGTCCAGCCCGCTGCCAGTGTTTTCGGCAAAGTTCAGGATCTTGAGGTAGGCGATCCCCGGCTTAACCCAGAAGGCATCCTCCACGCTCTTGCGGCTGATGTCATCGCGGGTGACCGTGAAGGTGAGGTTGTCAGCCGAGCCTTCGCGCGAGACCACGATCTGGACCTTGGTCCCGCGCGGGCCCTTGAGCAGATCGGCGATCTCGGTGGTGTTCAGGCCATCGGTGGGCTGGTCATTCACCATCACAATGATGTCACCGGCGCGCAAACCGGCTTTGTAGGCGGGATAGCCCGGGAACGGCGCCTGCACCACGGTCTTGCCATTTCGCGGCTGGACCTGCATTCCTACTCCCGAGTAGCGGCCCCTCTGGTCTTCGCGAAGCGCCTGATACTCCTTGGGATCGAAGAAGTTGGAGTGCGGATCGAGGGTCCGCAACATGCCCGGTACCGCGCCTTTGTAGATAGTCTTGTCCGCCGAGACGGGTTCCGCAAAGTTCTGCTCCACCAAGGCGAGCACCTTGGTGAAATTCGCAACATCCTGGTCAAGTTCCGCCGTATCGGAGGGGCCAACCGATTCCGCTTGGACCTGAGGCCCATAGAATCCGCCCGCCATGGAGCAAACCAGCACAATCAGCGGCAAAACATAAAGGCTGCGCCTCTTTTGGGCCATGCAGAATCCGTCCTTCTAATGGAAAGTATACCGTACCTGACTGTTTAGACGTTGGAGGAGACGGAAGGGCTTCGAGAATCGGGGACCTCCCGGCGGATGGCGTCCAGCACTCCGTTCACGAACTGGACGGATTCTTCGTTCGAGAACTTACGGGCCAGCTCGAGGGCTTCGTCGATGGTGATGGCGGCGGGGGTACCGGCGTGAAGCATCTCGAAGACCGCCAGACGCAGGATATTGCGGTCCACAACGGGCATGCGCTCCATGCGCCAGTGCTGGGCATGCTTCGATATTTGTTCGTCTATTTGGGCGGCGTGTTGCACCGTTCCGCGCACCAGGTCGGTCACAAAAGGGTCGCGCGCGGGTTGCTCCTCGGAGTAGAGCGTGTCGTAATAGGCGCCGATGGCCTCGTCGACCGGCTGCCTGCGGGCGTCCCACAGGAACAGAATCTGAAGGGCGCGCTGCCGCGCCCTGCGCCGCGAGGGCATCAGGTGGCCTGCCGCAGGGCGCGCAGCAAATTGGCCGTTTCGATGGCGGTCATGGCGGCGTCGAAACCCTTATTGCCGCCCTTGGCGCCCGCGCGGTCGATAGCCTGCTCCAAGGTATTGGTAGTGAGCACCCCGAAGGCCACCGGCACGCCGGTCTCGGCGGCCACGTGGGCAATGCCCTTGGCGGCTTCCGCGGCCACGTAATCGAAGTGCGGGGTCTCGCCGCGAATCACCGCGCTCAGACAGATCACGGCATCGTAGCGGTGCTGGCGGGCCACTTCGCCGGCCACCAGCGGAAGCTCCCACGAACCGGAAACCTTGATGACATCGACCAGGTCCGGGTTGGCGCCACTGCGAGTGAGCGCGTCCATGGCGCCGCCGAGCAGGCGCTCGGTAATGAAGCTATTGAAACGGCTGACGATGATGGCGAATCGCAGGTCGCCGGCCAAAAGCTGCCCTTCGAATACTCTAGACATGTTATGGATCAGTGTAGCACCCGTGTGGGATAATCGTTCTACAGAGCATCCCCACATCGCATGGATCGCGAATTCATCCGCAATTTCTCTATCATTGCGCACATCGACCACGGCAAATCGACTCTGGCGGACCGCCTCCTGGAGGTCACCGGCGCGCTTTCGCAGCGCGAAATGATGGAACAGGTGCTCGACACCATGGACCTGGAGCGCGAGCGGGGCATCACCATCAAAGCGCACGCGGTGCGCCTGAATTATCGCGCCGACGACGGCAACCTCTATCAACTGAACCTCATCGATACCCCCGGGCACGTGGACTTTTCCTACGAGGTCTCGCGCAGCCTGCAAGCCTGCGAAGGCGCGCTGCTGGTGGTGGACGCGTCGCAGGGCGTGGAGGCGCAGACGCTCGCCAATACTTACCTGGCGCTGCACCACAACCTGGAAATCATTCCGGTGATCAACAAGATCGATCTGCCGTCGGCCGATCCGGAGCGCATTCGCGAGCAGATCGAAACCGTGATCGGACTGGATGCGCGCGACGCCGTGCTGACCAGCGCCAAGCAGGGCACCGGGGTCCATGACATCCTGGAGGCCATCGTTCACTTGGTGCCGCCGCCCAAAGGCTCGCCCGACGCGCCCCTGCGCGCGCTGATCTTCGACTCGTGGATCGATTCCTATCGCGGCGTGATCATTCTGGTGCGCGTGGTGGATGGAAGGCTGCGCCTGAAGCAGAAGATCCGGCTGTGGTCCAACGGGCAGGCGTTCGAAGTGGAAGCCCTCGGGTACCAGGCGCCCAAGGCCACCCCGTGCGACGAGCTGGCGGCGGGCGAGGTGGGGTTTCTCGCCGCCAATATCAAGACGGTGTCGGACGCCAAGATCGGGGACACCATCGTGGACCACGAGGCCCCGGCCGCGGAGCCGCTTCCCGGCTTCGAAGAGATCAAGCCGATGGTGTTCGCGGGGTTGTACCCGGTGGAATCCCACGAGCACGGCCTATTGCGCGATGCGCTCGAAAAACTGCGGCTCAACGACAGCGCCTTCAACTTTGAACCCGAACACTCCGTGGCGTTGGGTTTCGGTTTCCGCTGCGGGTTTCTGGGGCTGCTGCACCTGGAGATCGTGCAGGAGCGGCTCGAACGCGAGTTCGACATCGACCTCATCACCACGGCGCCGGGCGTGCGGTACCGGGTCACCACCACGGTCGGTGAAGTCATCGAAGTGACCAGCCCCACCAAGTTCCCCGACCCTTCCGAGATCAAGCAGATCGAAGAACCCATCATCGACGCCACGGTGCTCACGCGCGAGGAGTACCTGGGCGGGATTCTGAAGCTGCTCGAAGAGAAGCGCGGGGTGCAGAAGAAGTTCGAGCACATCGGCGGCGGGCGCGTCATGCTGACGTACGAGCTGCCGCTGAACGAGATCGTCCTGGATTTCTACGACCGGCTGAAATCGTGTTCGCGCGGGTACGCATCGCTGGACTATCACCTGGCGGGGTACCGCGTTTCGCCCATGGTGAAGCTGGACGTGCTGGTGGCCGGTGAACCGGTGGACGCGCTTTCGATCATCGTGCACAAGGAGTTCGCCTTCGAGCGCGGCAAGGACCTGATCTCGCGCTTGCGCCGCCTGATCCCCCGGCAGATGTTCGAAGTGGCCTTGCAGGCGGCCATTGGCAACAAGATTGTGGCGCGCGAAAACATTTCCGCCATGCGCAAGAACGTGCTGGCCAAGTGTTACGGCGGCGACATCACGCGCAAGCGCAAGCTGCTGGAAAAGCAGAAGGAAGGCAAGAAGCGCATGAAGCGCGTGGGCCGCGTCGAGATCCCGCAGGAAGCGTTTCTGGCGGTGCTCAAGGTGGGGCCGCTCGAAGAAGGCGAATAAAGAACAAAGCCATTCTCACCGCCGAGACGCCGAAGGGGGTCACTCTTTCGCCTGTTCTAGTTGAGCGGGAGGGACGCTCCTCTTGGCCGCAGTCTTTGGCACCGCTTTCAGTTCGACCCGCAGGAATGGCACCGCGAGTGGCGGATAATTCATGCGGCATAAAGTGTTCTGAGTGTACTCCCGAAAATAGGGCCAGCAATTAAAGATGGCGTTACCTTCCTGGAACGCCTTTATCTGTTCATCCGAGGGTGTGAAGTCACCCTGTAGCGTGTAGTCCGCACCTATGATGCACTCAAGCGATATTACATCGACTTTTTCTTTGGTCGTCACCTTGAGAAAGAACCGCGTGTCAACGGTGAGGCGACTAGACTTAACGGCGGCATCTGTGGGGCGAACGTCGATTGTAAAGCTCAGCGGAAAATCAAGGTCGCCGGCGAGCGATTTGCATTTGGCATTCACTTCTACCAGTCTGATGGCCTCGATCTCAGCATTGGTGTGGACCGTTTGCCCGAGCTTTCTCTCCTCGCGGCTCTGAACGATGCTGTACGACATCTAGGCTCCTAAACCAGCATTGACCAGCCCCGCAGACTTCGCATGTTTCTCCGGCGTCTGAGGCGTCTCCGGCTGGTACGGATGTTTGATGCGGTGATGATCCGCGAAACGGTACATGTAGATCGTGGGCTTCGCCGCCTCTGCGTCGGCTTCACTCCGGACGGAACGAAGCGGACGCGCCTTGAATTCAACGCGATATCCAAGAGCAAAGGTAATGTCGGCGAACGTGTGCAGTGTCATGTTCCGTGACCCACTCAGCAGTTGGGTGATATCGGACTTGGCCTTCCCAATACGCCTCGCCAGTTCAGCTTTGTTGGTCCGCTCAGTCCTCATCAGGTGCGAGATCAACTCACACGCATCGAAGGCCAGCGACTCGCGTTCATACAGTCTGCGGCGGCGCTCGTCCGAGACGAACTCCTCAAATTTGTCCTTAAACTTCGCCGCAGCGCTCACGCTCGTTTTGTTCATCTTCTCCCTTAATCCGTTCGGCCCGCTTTATTTCAGCGGGCGGTATTTTTTCGGTTTTCTTTCGAAACCCGTGTGTGATGATCACGAGCCTGCCTCTGTGAAAAAAGCACGGCATCCGAATCTGAAAGCTCTTGAACTCGAAAAAAGTATCGTCGATTTTCTTGAATTTCTCTTCGTTTAGGATCTTTCCGTGATCTCCGAGACGCTCGAAAAGCTTGTTGAGCTTCGCCTTGTCTGCATCCTTTAGCCCGTCGTAGAAGACTTCGCCCGGCGATTTGTCATCCAGGCAGACCGCGTAAACTATAGCGAACTGGGTACCAGAGTAGGCAACGGGCCGATCCATTCAGCACACTCTACGAAGTTAACATGAATATGAACGCATCGGCAAGTCCAATTTCAATCACTCAGTGCTTTTACCGGCGAAAATGAGTCAAGAACCCCACATGGCCATCCCCTTGGCGGCAAATCGGGCGAGTGGTAGCTAATCGGTACCACCTCAGTTGCAACGCTTTCAGACCTGGAAGAAAACTGCTGGGCCTGCGCCGTGGCGGCGCAAACCTCTTTCCAATTTCAGGGTAGCAGACGCGTGTCAAGCGGGCGGGTGTCGAAGGTCCGTAAGCTATTGAGACTAAAGGGTGAGATTTATTTTCGGGGGTCGTCACCGAAAACCGGCCAATGCTGAAAAGAGGGGTCTCGCAGGGAAAGGTATTTCTTTTTCAGGCAGTTGGGTTACTTCTTATGCCTGGATGGCAGATGGCCAACTGGCCAAGCCCGCTTGCA
>Ga0187877_1000285_pt1 | contig 68347 bp, 63 predicted proteins | sample June2016WEW_17_1_3_FD_132430 | JGI IMG/M metagenome (GOLD analysis project Ga0187877, IMG submission 132430) | Peatland microbial communities from SPRUCE experiment site at the Marcell Experimental Forest, Minnesota, USA - June2016WEW_17_100 | ecosystem: Environmental > Terrestrial > Soil >...
CCGCGCAGCAGCGAGTCGACCGAGGCGGCCAGGTCCATGTGCACGGCCAGTCGGTCGCGCTGCTGAATCTCGACCAGCACATCGAAGGTGGGCGGGGCGCGCCGTTCCAGGACGGTCTTCTGCGTGCCTCGGCGGCGGGCCTCCTCATCCGAGAGAGTGACCGCCTCGATACCGCCGATGAGGTCGGAGAGGGTCGGGTTCAGCAGCAGGTTGTCCAGGGTATTGCCGTGGGCGGTGCCGATCAGCTGGACGCCCCGCTCGGCGATGGTGCGGGCGGCGGCAGCTTCCAGCTCCCGGCCGATCTCATCGATGACGATCACCTCCGGGTTGTGGTTTTCGACGGCCTCGATCATCACCTCGTGCTGAAGAGTCGGCACCTTGACCTGCATGCGGCGCGCCTTGCCCACGGCCGGGTGGGGCACGTCGCCGTCGCCGCCGATCTCATTGGAGGTGTCGACGATGATCACCCGGCGGCTTTCGGCCAGGATACGGGCCGCCTCGCGCAGCAGCGTGGTCTTGCCGACGGCCGGGCCCAGGATCAGGATGGATTTGCCGGATTCGATAATATCCTGGATGATGTCGATCGTGCCGTAGACGGCGCGCCCAACCCGCAGGGTCAGCCCGACGATATGGCCACGCCGGTTGCGGATGGCGGAAATACGGTGCAGGGTGCGCTCAATGCCGGCGCGGTTGTCGGCGTCGAACTCGCCGACGCGTTCGACCACATGATCGAGCTCCGCCCGGGTGATTTCCCGATCGTTCAGGATCGTCTCGCCCCCGACGTAGCGCGCCGTGGGAACCCGCCCCAAGTCGAGGATGATTTCAAGCAGGTTGTCGTAATCATTGGCTTGATGGACGGCCACGACGATATTCTGTGGTAGCACCCCTAAAAGAGCGTCGAGGTCGTCGGTGATTCTCAATTGGGTCATACGATCGTTATATCACTTTTTACTCGGGAAATCTTCGCTGGTCGCGGTACGCGCCACCGGCGCGGCCGGTTTGACCAGCACTTTTTCCATCGAATTAACCACCTGTTCGGATTTTTGCAGCTTCGCCAGGTGCTTGACCAGCACAGCCTGCTGGGGGCCAACCTGTCCGCCCATGTCTTCCAGCACCGACTCGAGCCAGGCCTGGTAGGAACGCACACAAACGTACACCGGCCGCCGGGTGGCCCGGCCAAAGGCGGATACCAGGGCGCTGAGCTGGGGCATGCATTCGCAATCGGGTGGGACAAACGGCTGGAGCCAGACACCCGCGGGGCCGCTGATCACCCGGGCATAGGCCTGCAGATCTTGACCTGAACGGCAGATCAGTCCCTCGGCCTGTTTGGGCAGTATCTCGATCGGCTGAAGCAGGGCCGGGATGATCTGGTTGTGGAGCGACTGGACCGCGGGCCAGTCCACCGATTCAACCGGGCGCCAGACGACTGACTTCCCTTCCGTTTTCGGAACTGCCATCTTCCAGATGCGCTGCCAGGCGAACATGGAGAACCCGGCTTGCCGCAGCGGACGCATGGCCGGAGCCCCCTCGTCCACCTCGGCCAGCAGATGGAAGGCCCCCCACGCCCCGGCCTGTGTGGCCAGCGCTTCCACCAGAGGGATGACCTCTGCCTCCGCTTCTTCGGCTGGGGCGAGGAATGTCAGACGGGCGGAGGCTTCGCTCTCTATCAGGGTCACCTGCCCCATCAGGGAATGGCCGTTTTCCGAGGCGATCGCGGTGTAGCTGAACCGGCGCGGGTTCAAATAGGAGAGCAGGGCGACCGGGCCAAATGGGTTGCCGCGCGTCAGCATCCGGGCGCTATCCAGCGACAAGAGCGAACGGCGATACCGGACCAGCGTGGGAAGGTCGAGCAGATCGAGAGGGCGGACGGTCATAACCTATGCTGCCAACGCCAAAAAGTACTCATGGAACCGGGTATCGGCGGTCAGTTCAGGGTGAAAGGAGGTGGCCAGCATTTTTCCCTGCTGGGCAGCTACGATGCGCCCATCTGCCAGAGAGCAGAGCACCTTGGCCTCCCCGTGCACCGCCTCGATGATCGGGGCACGGATAAAAATGGCATGGAAGGGGCCGCCTTCACTGGCGTTTTTTTTCAGCGCGCCGATGTCCAGGTCCGCTTCGAACGAATCCACCTGGCGGCCGAAGGCGTTGCGTTCTACGGTAATATCCATCAGGCCAAGCAGGGGCTGGCTGCGGCGGACATCCTTCGACACGAAGATGGCTCCGGCACAGGTGCCCCAGATGGCGTGCGCCCGGCCGAACTTGCGCAACGGTTCCAGCAGGCCAAAGTCCTCCGAGAGTTTTCCGATGGTGGTGGATTCTCCGCCGGGAATGATCAGGCCGTCCAGCCCATCGAGATGGACGGGTAGGCGTACTTCGGTGGTTTCTGCGCCAAGGCGCCTGAGCATCACGATATGTTCGGCAAAATCACCCTGGATAGCGAGGACTCCGATTTTTGGCATAGTTCGTGTCACCAGCCTCGCCCGGCGATCTTCTCCAATTCGGGCATGGTGGCTACGCTGCGCCCCACCATCGGCTCCCCGAGATTTTTGCTGACCTCGGCCAGGATGGATGGGTCGTTGTAATGGGTCACGGCCTTGACGATCGCGGCGGCGCGCTTGGCCGGGTCTCCGGATTTAAAGATGCCCGAGCCTACAAAGACTCCGTCCACCCCGAGCTGCATCATCAAGGCTGCATCTGCCGGAGTGGCCACACCGCCCGCGGCGAAGTTGACCACCGGCATCCGTCCGAGCTGCTTGGTCTCCCGGACCAACTCGTAAGGGGCGCCAAGCTCCTTGGCGAAGTGCATCAGCTCCTCGTCGGCCATGGTCGTCAGATGCCGGATCTCGTCCAGGACGGCGCGAGCGTGGCGGACGGCCTCCACCACGTCTCCGGTGCCGGCTTCCCCCTTGGTGCGGATCATGGCCGCGCCCTCTCCGATGCGGCGCAAGGCCTCGCCCAGGTTACGGCAACCGCACACGAATGGGACTTTGAAGGGATGTTTGTTGATATGATGTTCTTCGTCCGCCGGGGTCAGCACTTCGGACTCGTCAATGTAGTCCACCCCGATCGCTTCCAGGATCTGCGCCTCGACGAAATGCCCGATGCGGCACTTGGCCATCACGGGGATGGTGACGGTATCCATGATCTTGAGGATCAACTCGGGATCCGACATGCGGGCAACGCCGCCCTGGGCACGGATATCGGCGGGGACGCGCTCCAGCGCCATGACCGCGCAGGCACCGGCCTCTTCGGCAATCTTGGCGTGCTCAGGAGTGACCACGTCCATGATAACGCCACCTTTAAGCATTTGAGCCAGTCCCTTTTTAACTGCGAACGTGCCAGTTTGTTGTTCCATATGCTTCGCTCCTTAATTGAAACGTCTAAGTCGATTCTACCACGCTGACGCCCCGCAGGGCGAGCGCGGGCTTGACAAAACAGCCAATTGGTATACAATTAGTACAATGATACAATTATACAATGCTACAATGATACAATCGGGTGCCCATGAACCTTGAAATCGACTTCCGCTCCGGCCTCCCGATCTATCATCAGATCGTGGAGAGGATCCGCGAAAGCATCGCAGCCGGGCGCTTGAAACCCGGCGACCAGCTCCCGACCGTGCGTGCCCTGGCCACGGAGCTGCGGGTGAATTTCAACACCATCGCCCGCGCTTACCGGATTCTGGATGAAAGCGGCATTATCTCGACTCAGCAGGGGCGCGGCACGTATATCCTCGAGCTGCCGCCGCCTCAGGTGACAGAGGGCATGCGGAAGAGGGCCCTGCAGGCCCTGACCTACCGCTATCTACAGGACGCCTCCCGACTGGGAGGAAAACCTCAAGAGATCAGCCGGGTTTTTCAGGACCAGGTTGCGAAATGGCGCAAGTCCGGCGGCCTGACCAATCCTGAGACCGGTTCCCAGGAATCATGAAAAGGAGAATCCCATGAGCCCGATCCCTGTTTCCAAAGATCAAAACCCGCGACCCCAGGGCCGCCGTCGGCCCGATCAGCACATCTCCGGAGTCGCTGGTGCGCTTTTTGTCATTTGCGTGCTCGTGGCTATCCTGGGGGGTATCTGGTTGTCTCATAAAGGGATCCTGAGTGATACCTGGACCACGGCCTGGACCGTCGTTTGGAGCCTGCTCGGTATCTATATCCTGTTCGCCCTGAAAACCGCTTCGCAATGGGAAAAGGCTGTCCTGCTGCGTCTGGGCAAGTTCCATAAACTGGCCGGGCCGGGCGTGTTCTGGATGGTCCCAATCATCGACACCCTGGCGAACTGGATTGACCATCGCGTCATGGTCACGCCCTTCTCCGCTGAGAAGACGCTGACCAAGGATACTGTGCCGGTTGACGTGGATGCGGTCCTGTTCTGGGTCGTCTGGGATGCGGAAAAGGCCGCCCTCGAAGTGGCGGACTTTCGGGCGGCCATTGCTTGGGCTGCTCAGACCGCTCTGCGCGAGATCATCGGCCAGATGACCCTGGCGGATATACTGATCGGCCGGGCCAAGATGGACGCTGATCTGCAGAAGATCATCGATGACCGCACCACGCCGTGGGGCATCACCGTGCAATCGGTTGAGATCCGGGACGTGGTCATCCCGCCCGCCCTGGAAGATGCCATGTCCCGCCAGGCCCAGGCCGAACGGGAGCGCCAGGCGCGCGTCATCCTGGGCGAATCCGAGAAACAGATCGCCATTTCCTTCTCGGAGGCGTCCGAGGCCTATATCCACAACCCGACCGCCTTACATCTGCGGGCTATGAATATGCTCTTTGAGGGCTTGAAAGAGAAAGGCGCCCTGGTCATCGTCCCCAGCAGCGCCATCGACACCATGAACCTGGGCGGTCTGAGCGGCATGGTCTCACTGGCCCAACAGAATCTGCCCCAAGAGAAAAAATAGGTGGTCCGGCGGCCCAGAGGCGAGTTGTTAGCCCATTCCTCATGGGTGTAGGTATTTTGGTGCCAAAGAGCAGAAAACGCGAGAGACAAGGCGCCATTGGATATGGAAAATCTCATGATAGAAGTGAATGATCTTCGCCGCACATTCAAAGAGATCGAGGCGGTCGCGGGCATCAGTTTCAGTGTGCAGCGAGGGGAGATATTTGGCTTGCTGGGTCCGAACGGCGCGGGCAAGACAACCACCATCCGGATGCTCACCGGCCAGATTGACCCGAGCGGGGGCCGCGCCCGCGTGGCCGGCTGCGATATCGTGGAAGACCGGGCGCAATTGAAAGCACTCATCGGGGTGGTGTTCGAGGACCAGAATCTGTACGAGCGGCTTTCCGCACGGGAGAATTTACGCTTCAATTGCTGGCTCTATAACCTGCCCGAGAAGCGTATCGACGAGGTGCTCGACCTCGTCAGCCTGCGAGAGCGAGCTAAAGACCCCGTACGGACGTTTTCGACCGGCATGAAGCAGCGTCTGATGGTCGCCCGGGCCCTGGTGCACCGGCCGCCAGGTGCTGTTCCTGGATGAACCGACCCGAGGGCTCGACCCGATCTCTGCTCGTGATATACGGGGCATTATCGATCAACTGCGCCAGGAAGGGACAACCATCCTGTTGACCACGCACCTGCTCGAAGAGGCCGACCAGCTCTGTCAACAGCTCGCGTTCATTGTCGGTGGCCACCTCGTCGCTGGCGGTGCGCCGCGCGACCTGAAGCTCTCCCACGGCAAACGGACGATGGTACTGACACTTGCCGACTCGAAAAACACCAGCCGCTTGCCAGAAACCACGCTGCGCATGGATGATCCCGCGGATCAGGTGCGTCTGGCGGAACTGATGGCGCAGGGCAAGGTGCGCTCTATCCATTCCCAGGAAGCTACGTTGGAAGAGGTATTCATCCAGGTTGCTGGCATTCGCCCGGCGTAATAGAGGAGGCTGCTGATGCACCTACGCGCCATATGGGCGATTGCCCGCAAGGACGCCCTCGATCTCTGGCGGAACAAATCGACGCTGGGAGGACTGCTCTTCCCGATTCTCCTTTCGTTGCTTTGGCTGCTGATCGGCAAAATAATCGGCAATTCCAGCACGGATATCCTGGTCTACAATCCCGGAAACTCGGACATTGCCCAGGTAGTGGTCGCTGCATTCCCGAATTCCCGCGTGACCCAGTCCGGTTCGGCTGGGGATGTCACCGCCGCGTTTGGCGCTAGCGGCACGCCTGCGACCACCCGCTATTCGGTCGGGCTGATCGTCCCCGCCGACTTTGACGACAGCTTGAGCTCCGGCAGCCGGCCGAAGCTGCAGTTGTATCTGGATGGAAATACCGTAAATGCTCAAACGGAAGCGCTGATCCAGGCTGCCATTGCCAATTACAGCCGCACCATAGTCAGTCCACAGCCGCCGGTCGATCTCACCACAACCGTGATCAATCCGTCCCCCAAAATAAACGCGGGTGTGGCGCTGGCAAAGGTCTATGTTCCGCTGGCATTACTGGTTTCGTTGATCGTGGGCACGACCTTCATGCCTCAACTCCTGATCGAAGGGAAGGAAAAGAAGACCTTGCGCATGCTCATGGTCACACCGGTGTCCTTTGAAGACGTGCTCATCGGAAAGCTCCTGGTGGTCCTGTTCTACCAGCTTGTCCTCACGGCGGTGGTGCTGGCCATTCAAGGCGCCTTTACCGGGCAAATCGCGCTCGTGCTGCTCTACGGGCTGCTCGGCGGATGTTTCAGCCTGGCGCTGGGCCTGCTCTTCGGCGCAGTTTTCAATACGGTCAGCGCCGCCGCGGCGGTCGGTCGAAGGTCCGGTGATGATCATTTACATCCTAGGCGGCATTTTTGTCGGCCCATTAGGACAGTTGCTGAGTAGCAGCCCGGTCACACGCATCGCCAGGCTCCTGCCGACTTACTATATCGCTGAGGGCGTGTCGAACGCCTCGCAGAACCTAGGCTCCCTCGGCAGCAACCTGCTCGACCTCTACGTGATCCTGGTCAGCACCCTTCTACTGCTCGCCGTGTCTGCCTGGGCGCTGCGCCGCCAATCGGCGGTAGCCGCCACCATCTAGATGCGGGCGCGCCTCTCGGAGTACCGGCGCGTGCTTGGACCTGGCAGCCTTTCATCTGCAGGCCAGGAATAAGCATTTCGAGGGCTTGTAAGGGAGGAACGCCCTGATGATCGTCCCCAGCCGAGCCATGGCACGATGAGGTAGGGCGGCCTGCGTGGCGTGGACTTGCTGGCCTCGCAGAACTGGCGCGGTCGGGTTTCACGTGAAACCTCGTGCGCCGCGGCGGAACCCGGGCGAGGCGGTGGGCGTCAAGAAGATCCTCCACTTCGTTCTGCTGCACAGCCCCGTGCTTCGGGTCCAACCGGATGGCGATTTCGCCCTGATGGTCCGACAGGGCGACCCGGGGAGTGTGTTGGGCCTGGGTCCCGCCGAGTAGGCACCCTCCTCTCCGGCCTGGCCGCTATCCGGATTGTTCCGCGAAGGCAAAGTGCCTCCTCCCCCATGTTTCACGTGAAACTTTCGGGGCTGGCCACACGGGCTGTCACCCGTGCCGGATGGGAGCGAGGGTGGGGGCGGTCTGCTGATTGAGAACATTTGTTCTATTTTAATTGGGGATTGTCTCTTCCCCACTTTCGGGCTAAACTAGGGAAGAAAAGGTGGCTATGCCCGATTCCAAACCCGAACTGCGCTACATGGCTGAACAGCTGGCCCGTCTGATCGAGGTCAGCGTCACGCTCAACTCGACCCTCAACCTGGATGAATTGCTGCAGTTCATCATCCGAACCGCAGCCGAAATCCTGGACTGCGAGTCCGTCTCGATCCTCCTGTATGACGATAAACGCTGCACCCTGGTCTCGGCGGCCGCCACCGGTGCGGACCCGCAGCAGCTGTCCGGGACCCCGGTGCCCTTGGATGGCAGCCTGGCAGGGATCATTTTCCGGGACAATCGGACCATGATCCTGTCCGATATGCAGAACGATCTGCACGCCTTACCGTTTCTGTCGGAGCACGTCTCATTCGATGTGCACAACCTGCTGGGTGTGCCCATGCGCATCCGGGACAACCCGACCGGCGTCCTGGAGGCTCTCAACAAACGCCATGGGACATTCGAGGAGGGCGACGCCGACATCCTGTCCGTCATCGCTTCTCAGGCGGCGGTCGCCATCCACAACGCCAGCCTGGTCAAGGCGCTGCAGGATGCTTACGATGACCTGCGTACCGCGGATGAGTTGAAGACCAACTTCCTCGCCCTCGCTTCGCATGAACTGCGCACCCCGCTGGGGATTATTATCGGATATGCCACTTTCCTTCAGGAAGAATCGCAGGGCGAACTGTCGGACCATGCCAAAGCGGTGTTGAACGCCGCCATGCAGATGCGCGCCCTGGTGGATGCGATGACTAACCTGGATACGCTCCGCTCCAGCGAGATGGTCATGCACCGTCTGGTCGTCCCCATCCAACAAATCCTGCGCTCTGCTCATGGGGAGATCAAGACCCTGGTCGAGGCCAAGAACCAGAAAGTGGTCCTGGATTTGCCGGACAAACCTCTGCCCATCAAATGCGATCCGGAAAAATTGGCCTCGGCCTTTGTCAACCTGCTTGACAACGCGGTCCGCTTCACGCCGGAAGGCGGGACGATCATGCTGGGCTCGATGCTCCAGCCCGGCGGCGAAGTCCTGGCGTGGGTGCAGGACAATGGAGTCGGCATCCCGCGCGCGGACCTGAAGCGGATCTTCACCGAGTTTTACCAGGTCGAACCGCATACTACCCGCCATCACGACGGGATGGGGATCGGTTTGTCGATCGCCAAAGGGCTTATTGAGGCCCATGGAGGGCGCATCTGGGCGGAGAGCGCCGGGGCGGGCAAGGGGGCAACCTTTAAGGTGCTCCTGCCGTATCTGACCACGGCTGCTCTATCCAAGATGACCCGCTGACCCTCCTCTGACCGGCTTGTGTACTCGCCAGAAAATCTTAGGTGAATGTCTATGAAGAAGCTTCATTTCCTCGCGCTCGGCGCGCTTCTTGTGGTCTTTGTGATTGCAGCCTCCGCTCTGCTTGCGCGCGGTCAAGGTTGGGGCGATGATTTTGCCCAGTATGTCATGCAGGCAAAGAGTATTTTAAATGGGACCGAGAGGCAGACCATAGCAGAGAACGTGTTTGCGATAGACAACTCATCACAACATTACGCCCCGTCTGTCTATCCCTGGGGGTATCCTCTGGTCCTTTCCCTTTTCTACCTGGGTTTCGGTTTAAACCCCATCGTGTTCAATTCTTTGAACATCCTTTTTCTTTGCCTCTTCATCATTTTCTTCTTCATGCTTTTAAGAAATCGTCTTTCCCCTTTGGAAGCGGTCCTGGTAATTGCCGTTGTGGTATTTGCGCCGGAAGTGATCAGCTACGAGAACAATATTACGAGCGATATCGCTTTCCTGGCTGTTTCGTTCCTGTCAATCTTGTTGATCGATCGTTTTGTTTCCGGGGACTGGAAAGAACCTGCCTCGCTAGGCAAGAATATAGCGCTGGGTGGGACGATCTTCCTTGCTTTCCTCATTCGGGGAGTTGGGATTTTGCTCCTGTCCACCCTGATGGTATGCCAGATCATCGCGGTCTACTTGCACTCGCAAAAGCAGCATGAGCATAAAAAGGTGCTGATCAACTTTTTGGTTCCCTATCTGGTTTTCGGTATTCTCTGGGGAATCTTTGCGTTGCTCTTCCCTTCCGGGCAGGGATATGTGAATGAAAATTTGACCTATATCACGAATCTATTTCACCTGAGCATCCTCAAAGACCATGTTTTGTTCTATTTTCATGCGATCGATCAGAGATTCATCAGCACGATTCCCCTATCGCCGATCGTTTACGGATTCTTATTGGCGTTTTTTATGATCGGTATCATCGCCGGAGTGGAGAAGGATTATGCATTCATTATTTATTCAGTCTTAATGATCCCGGTCCTACTGGTCTATCCAAACAACGATAATCGTTATATCTTTCCGATTCTCCCCTTTTTCGTGTACTTTTCATTTCAGGGGATGAGAACCGGATTCATGGGATTGAGAGATGGGTACCATAAAGCTGGCCAGGCAATCATGTATATATTTTGGATCGGGGTCCTGCTTTTCTTCGCGAACGCCCTCGTGAATCTCGGCCGTGCCAATCTGGCCTCGGATCGTCAGATCGTGGGTCCCTTTGATGCGCCGAGCACAGAGATGTTCAATTTCATTAAAAACACCACACCCCCGGACAGCGTGATCGTTTTCTTCAAACCACGCGCCATGCGCCTGTTTACGGATCGGAATTCCATTATGATCACGAAATGTCCTCAATTGACACGCGGAGATTATGTGGTTGTGTATACAAAAGGGTCCAACCTCCAGATTCTCCCGGCGGATATCGGGTCCTGCGGTCCGAACCTTCAGCCGGTATTCGAGAACACTAATTTCATCGCTTATAAAATAGCCCACTGAAGAGAGCCAATCCAAAGCTCTGTCCCCCGTGACGGTCTGCAGCGAGGTATATCTGATCCAGAGGCGGACCCATCTCGAAATGGGCGAACGATAAAAAATGGGGTGCTCAGCTGTCTTTCTGCCTGATATCTTCGTTGGCCAGGAAGGCGATGGCCTTGCCCACCTCGTCGTTCATCACCAGGCAGAGGCTGGCGCCGGCTCGAAAGTCGTCCACCTTGATCAGACGCAGGCATTGGGTCAGGGTCGTCTCACCGGGCAGCCACTCGAGCAGGTGGTTGGGGGTCTTGTAGAAGAAATCCCGGTTGAAGTCAACTTCCCGGTCGTCTAGATAGACGGCCAGTGGAAAGATGCAGGCTTCCATCAGATCCTGGAAGAAATGGGTCCCGAATGATGGTTCGAGGTCCGGCCCGATCCCTTTGCCGGCCAGTTCGACCAGGGCGCGCGTGTGATAAATATCTCCATAGACGATGCTGACACCCAGGTCAGGGGTGGAGGTCCCCCAGCGGCCAGGCCCGACACAGATGAACGGCTCATCTTTCAAGGCGGTGTTCAGCCGTCCGATGGCGCGTTCCAGACGATTGCGCTGCGCGCTGGAGGCCAGTGCGAAGTAGCCCTCCGGGGACACAAAAAGCACCCAGCGAATATGGGGAACCACCCCGTGCGGGACCATGCGCCGAGTGGAGAAAATGATGTCCTCAACCTTCAGGGTGACGGGCAGGTCCACCTCGCGGTCGTCGCTGAGCTGGCTCTGCGGGCGGCACTGCAGGAGCGTGATGCGCACCCCGGGCTGGGGAGACTGTGGGTCGACCACCTCCACGGTAAATTCGGTATCTACGGGCGCCCCGTAGTGCTTCTCAAGCGTGGCGAGCAGGTTGCGCATGCGTTCGGCAAAAGGTGTCCGGCGCAGGAGCCCCTCAAAGGTGATGACCAGCCGGTCTGCCTCCACCAGGTTGCTCTGTAGAGGACTCAGGTAGTCCCCTTCGTCCTGCTGGGCAATATAGCGCACCAACGGGTAGTCGGTTTTCAGCACTTCTTGGATGGGCAAGGTCCTGTAGGTGTTTGCCTGTAGGTCGAGCAGGTCCACGAAATGCTGGGAGTGCAGGCGGATGGCCTGGACGGAATCGGAGGGCTGTAGCAGAGGGTGGCTGAGCGCCACCAGCCGGGGCTGGTCTTCGGCAGTAGCATCGACTGCCCGCGTGCCTAGCCCCCACACCAGGCGCAGGAAGCCATCCTCCTGGCGGATCTGCGGCGACCAGCGATACAGATTGCGGCTGAAAGCCACGCCTGCCGCCTGGGGCAGGAAGTATCGCCCGAAGGCTTCACCCTGCACGAACTGAATCAGCACGGCGATGCGTTCATCGTAGTCCACCAGGCCCATTTGATGGCGATAGAGCAGTGCGTTCGGGTTCAGTAAGGAGGCATACACGCGGGCGATGGCCTCGGTCAGGGCCGCCAGATTTTCGGTGCGGTTTCCTTGGTTGGGACAGAAAAAACTATCGTATTTCCCGGCGAAGGAAGTTCCGAAGTTGTCCTCCAAGAGGCTGGAGGAGCGTAAGATCAGTGGATGGGAACCCGCCTCCTCCAGGATGGCCTGAAGACGCTCGAGAATATCCTCGGGGAATTTGCCCCTGACGAACTCGCGCACGATCTTGGGGTAGTCGGCGCGCATCTGCGCCTCGGTCTTGTACTTCTGGTCCGACCAATGGATCAACCCGTTGTTCGCCATGTAGGTGTAAAACAGGTCGGAGGCCAGAAAGTAGGAGAGGGGGATGCGCACGACCTCCCGGACCTGCGCCGGAGCCGCCTCGCTTAGGATCCGGTAGGCCAGCATCATTCCGGCGGATTTCCCGCCGATCTTCCCGTAGCCGATCTTGCGCCTGCGAATCTCTTTCAGGTCGTCCACGGTGAACCACTTGCGGGCGACGTTCAGGTATGGCAGCTGGTCGCTGATCATGGTGCGGATCAGCACGACCTTGATCTCCTGCAGGCGGGCTTCGAATTTCCTGCGCTTGGCTGAGGGCAGGCGCTCGATGTCCTCGGCCTGCTCGAAGAGCATGTCCTGAGGCGCCAGCTCGGGGTTGAAGGTGATCAGGTCGGGGGCCTCACCTCGCTCGCTGACCGCCTGGCGGACGATCTCCTCGAATTCCTGGTAAGGCAGGTTGTAGGCGAAGTAGAAGTCGGTCAGATAGTCGCGGACGCGCCGCAGCCGCTCCTCCCAGACTTCGACCGCCTCTTCCATGTAAGGCTTGCGCAGCCCCTCCCGGTACTGACTCTCGATGGCCTTCTGGCGCGCCTCGGCATCGAAGGCCGGGCGTGTGATAACGCCGCGCGCGAAGAGCTGCTTGCGCATCAGGTGGCGGATGCGTGCGTTCAGGATCGGGTACTGGTTGAGGGCCAGCGTGATGGTCAGGACGCGGTCGGAGGGGACGGGTAGGGTCATAGCACTGATTCTAACAAAAAAAGGGACGACCTGCTGGTCGCCCCTCCACACTCGCTCAAGCCATCCAGCCCTCAGCCCAGGTGCATCGGCATGATGACGTGCAGGAAATTGTCGTCTCCCACCGGACGGATGACGCCGGGGGCGTTGGGGGCGGCGGTCTCCAGCGCCACATTGGGGGTCTTGATCACCTCCAGCACCTCCCGCAGGTACTTGACATTGAAGGCGATCAGGAGTCCGACTCCTTCAATGGTCGCCGCGACCACGGTCTCATTCGAGCCGGTTTCTTCGGATTGGGCGGAGATTTCCACCGAACCAGGTTCCAGGTCGCCGGCGGACTTGATGTCCAGGCGGGCCACATTCGAGCCTTCACGGGCAAAGATTTCCGCCTGCTTGCAGGCTTTGAGCAGAGCCGGTGTAGGCAGGATCGTTCGGCTTTTATAGGAGCGCGGGATGATCTGCTGGTAGTCCGGGAAAGTGCCATCGATCAGTTGGGAGACCACCTCCACATCCTTCATACGGAAGACGACCTGACCACGCCCTTTTGGCATGACCATGGAGATGGACTCATTCCCATCGCTGGCGACGCGCCCCAGTTCGCCGAGAGCCCGCGCCGGGATGATGGCGGTCAACGGCTGGGCGGCAGCCTCGGAAAGGGTCCCTTTGCGCACCGACAGGCGGAAGCCGTCCGCGGCGGCCATGGTGATCGTGTCCTTGTCCACGTTCAGCAGGACACCCATCAGCACGGGGCGGGCTTCGTCCACCGAAGCGGCGAAGACCACCTGTGCGATCATTTCCTTGAAATCAGCCACGTTCAGCTGGATGGCCCCTTCCAGGTCTGGGACGGGCAGCGGGGGGAATTCCTGAGCATCAATGCATTTGATGTCTGTGTTCGAGGCGCCGCAACGCACGTTGAGCGTCTGGTTGGTGGTGTTCAGATTCAGGCTGACCTGTTCGGGTGGCAGGGTCGCGACCAGATCTGCCATAGTACGTGCAGGCACAGTGGTTGAACCCTCCTCTTCGATCTTCGCCCCAATCCAGCAAGTGATGCCCAGTTCCAGGTTGGTGGCGGACAGGCGCAAGCGGCCCTCGTCCGTGGCGACCAGTACGTTCGACAAAACCGGCAGGGTACTGCGCGGCGACACCGCCCGCGAGACCAGCCCCAGTCCACGCGCCAGGCTTTCTTGTAAGACGGTAACTTTCATCCTTCAGTCCTCGCTTCTGGGTAAATTATATCCTGAGAAGGTCAAAGGGAACAGACATCCGCGGCCGGTGGCCAAAACGGCACGCACGGCTTGATGAGTGCGCGAGGAGAGATGAATTGAACACATCGGCTATAGGAGGTCGCGTCGCATGAATTATGGTTCGACAATTCGCCCTGGTGAACAAGAAAAGGCATGAATATGAGCGTCACCAGGCTCCCCGGTAACAGGGATTGCGCATCCATCCAGATGGCCCAACCTATGAAATTGATGAAAAGGGTCGGCAACCAGGGTGGGAGCTCTCTCGGGATTTGAGTAAAATGGATACAATCAGAACGTGGAGGCTTTGATTGACCATGGAACCATTCCGTATGCGTGTGAATGTGCCTGTCCTTAAAAAGCCCTGGAAATTCATCTACAACCCCGACGGTTCCTTCCAGACTTGGACGGTACCGGTCGTCCTCCTGGTGGTCGTCCTCGCCAGCTATGGTCTGTACGCCAAGTATTTAGGCTTCTATTGGGACGATTGGAGTTATGCCTGGGTGCGTTTCTTTCAGGGTTTGCAGGGATTGAAAGCCATGGCTGATCCCACTCGCCCGATGCGGGCATATTTTGAAGCCGCGTTGACCCCGGTGTTAGGAGTTAATCCTCTGGCCTGGCAAATCTACGCGATTCTGCTACGTTGGATCGCGTCCGTGGCCTTGTGGTGGTTCCTGCGCCAGGTCTGGAGGGATCATTCTCGCCCGATTTTCATGGTGGCGCTTTTCTATGTGGTCTATCCCGGATTCAGCCAACAATCGCTCGCCATGGTTTACCACTACTACTGGTTCTTCCAGGCCATCTTTTATGTATCCATGGGATTGATGGTCTGGGCGGTGCGTACTCCCCGCCGTTTTTGGCTAGGGATGGTCAGTGCGCTAGTGCTGGCAGCCCTGCAGCTGTTTTCCAGCGAATACCTGGTAGGCCTGGAGCTGTTGCGCCCGATTTTCTTGTGGATGGCTTTGGCGTCCGTGGTTTCGCACTTCAAGCCGCGTCTTGGCCGGACGGTGGCCTATTCTGCCCCATTCCTGTTGATTTTGGGGGCCTATGTATACTGGCGCATCTTCTTGATCAAATTTCCCACTTACCAACCGCTGCTCCTGAGTCAGATCCGCACTGCCCCCTTGCGGAGTTTGCTTGGATTGGCAAATTCGATCTGGAATTCGTTTTGGGTTCTCATCGCTGATGCATGGGAGAATACTCTGCAGGTGGCCATCCATCAATTTGGCATTACCCGGTTTGCATTGATCTATCCCATTCTGGTGGTTCTCAGCCTACTTGGGCTGCTGCTCTACCAGAATCGACTTCAGGCACGCCCCTCCGAGCCGGTATCGGACAATCATCCCCGGAGGTATGTAGGACAGTTCATAGGGATCGGATTAGTGGCGATCCTGGTCGCAGGGATCCCCTATTACGTCACCGGCCTGGGAATTTCAGCGCACTTTGACGAGGATCGGTTTTCCCTGTCCTACCTTCTGGGCGTCTGCCTGCTACTGGCGGGTTTACTGGAACTGCTCCCGAATTTATGGCAGAGCATCATGCTGACTTCGGTGCTGGCAGCTCTGGCGATCGGATTGCAATTCTATAATTCCGCGCTCTTCCGGAATGAATCGGATCTGCAAAAGACCTTTGCATGGCAGCTGGTCTGGCGGATGCCCGGATTGGAACCCAATACCCTTCTGCTCACGGACGATACCACCTTTCCATTTACGGACGATGAAGGACTGACCTATCTTCTCAATTGGACTTATGCGCCCGGGAATCGCACAACTCACTTTCCGGTCGCCATTGATACTCTTTCGGCGAGGCTGGGGGTTGAGATCCCCTCCCTGGAAAAGGGTCAGCCTATTTACCAGAATTATTACCTCGGGAACGATTTTCGAGGCTCCACGGATCAGGTGGTGGTTATTTCCTTTAACAACCCATCCTCCTGCCTGAGGGTCTTGAATCCCGCGTTCGACCAGGATCTGATATTCCTCCCGGTTTACAAAGTAAAGGATGGACGCATCACTGAGCTGGATGCGCACGCCCTGCCTTCGCTGGCTGCAAGGGCTCTCCCACTCTCAAACATGGATCAAATCATCACTAATCCGGATCAATCCGCCAAGCCTCCGGCTTTCATCCTTGGCCCTGAACCACACACGACCTGGTGTTACTTTTTTGAGAAAGCTGACCTGGCCCGCCAGACCGGCGATTGGCAGGAAGTGGCACGCCTGGGTGATGAAGCTTTCGGTAGCCATTACTACCCGGTGGATCTCTCAGAATACATCGTTTTCATAGAAGCCTATGCCCGCCTCGGACGCTGGCAGGACGCCGAGAAGCTTGCTCATTCGGTCTCAGAACCTGCACCCGTAATCAATCCAGCGCTCTGTGCAATCTGGAATCGAACAGAACAAGCCGGGCAACTCTCTGAAAACGACAGATCCCAGCTTACCGGTTTGAAGCAGGAATTTCAATGCAATTTCGTACCCTGAAAACCCCCTCGGTTCGACCCATGCAGCCGGCCTGCCTTGTCGGGCCGTGTAGACTGTAAAGAGGGGCGCTCCCCCCGGCCAGTATGGTTTCAAGCGGGTTTTCTAGGCAAGGGGATGATGATCAGCGCACTGGCCAGGAAGCTCAACGCCGCCAAGGCGAACAGCAGGAAATAACCCGAGGAACTGGAGCCGAGAGCCCGGTTGATCGGATCGATCAGCACTCCGCCCAGCAGGCGTGCCAGGCCGGAGCCGATGCAGGTGGCCATGTTGGCGATGCCGAGGTACCTGGCGGCTTCGTTGCGCGGGACGATGTCGGTGGCGAGCGCCCAGGAGGCGGTCAGAAAGGCACCGATACCCATGCCGACGAGGGCTCCCGCCACGGTCAGGAAGGCCTTCTCCCGCACGAACAGCAGGAGCGCCGCTCCCCCAAAAGCGACCAGCCCGGAGATCAGCATCAGCGGTTTGCGCCCGAAGCGGTCCGACAGCCAGCCGGAGATCAGCGCTAACACAATCACGGCACCGCCCAGGATGACCTTGAGCGTACCGTAAAAGCTTTGCGCCTCGGCCTGGCTCATGCGGATGACATCGATCAGGTAATTGATCAGAAACGAGTTGATGGCGATGAATGCCCCCCAGAACAGGATGCGGTTGGCAAACCACCAGCCGAAGACCGGGGTCTCGCGAAAATTGACCGAGAAAGCGTTCCGCAGGGCTTCGCCGATCGAGTGGGAGGCGGCGGAGGAACTCGCTATGCCGGGCGGTTCGCGCGCCCAGAGTGCGGTCAGGGTGACGAAGACCAGATAAACAACCCCCGGCGCAGACGCTGTCACAAAGACGGCCTTGGCCCCCCACAGCTTCTGGCCGAGGGTTCCCAATAAGATACCTGCCACAGCGCCTGCCACGACCGTGGCGAGGATATCCATCACGGCCTTTAAGCTGGAGGCTGTGCCGTGCTGGGCCTCCGGCACCAGGTCCGGGATGAGCGCTTGCCAGGGTCCCTGCAGGATATTGGAAGAAAGCTGGATGAAAAGCACGCCCAGCAGCAGCACCCACAGCGCCGGTGCGGCCGCCAGCAGGAACAGGGCAGCCGCGATCAGCACTGCACCACCGATGATGAAAGGCAGGCGGCGCCCAAGACCCGTCCTGGCCCGATCCGAGAACACGCCCACGATCGGCTGGACAGCCATCGCCACCAGCAGGCCGAAAAACGTCAGGAAACCGAGGGCGGTGTTGGGCAGATTGGGCGCCAGCTGGCGGACCTTGTAGGTCATCAGCGGCGGGTCCTGAATATTGGAGGAAAAAGTCAGCCCGAAGCTGAGCAGGCTGAGGACCAGCATGCGCATGAAGGGCATCTTTTTCAAGGGGGCTCCTTTACAGCCTGGGGAGATACTCTGGCCGGATGGACTTCACGACCGCCATGGACTCCAGCGCCTCGTCAACCTTCAGTTCGAACACCAGCGGGCCTGAAAACTGGTCAGCGTTCAGCCGGTCGAGAAAACGGCCGAGATCCAGGTCGCCGTGGCCAAGTGGCTTGTGGTCCTCCCCGTAGCCGCGCACCCCCTGCGGCATCTTACGGCAATCGTGCAGGTGGACCTCGGCCAGGCGCGGCAGGACCGTTTCCAAGACATCGAAAAGATCAAACCAGCCGGGAAAGCCGGCCAGGACGTGGCCGGTGTCCAGGCATACTGACAGGTTGAACTCTTCTGCCAGCTCGAGCGTCAGGTCGAGGGGGAACTCGACGGTTTCAATCGCCAGTCGGCGGCTGGACAGGCCGGTCGCCTCCAGGATGCTGCGCAGACTGGCACGCGCCCCGTCTTGGAACTGGTGCAGGATCAAGGTCCGGGCGAGTTCGGGGATCTTCATATTGTAGAATTCCGCCGCCAGGGCTCCGGTGGCGTGCAGCACGTAGACTTCCGGCTCGACCGGGAGGGTGGCGCGGATAGTTTGAACTACCGCCTCCACGGCGCCTGTGCGCACCGGCTCCAGGGGGGTGGAGGGTTCGACCGACCAGAGCGGCAGGTGCAGGGTGTAATTCAGCCCCTCTGCCCGGAGGGCAGCCAGTTTTTGGACGGAGTCAGGGCTGTAGACCGACGGCAGGAACATGCCCAGGTCACCGCCCAGTTCGATCGGGTTGAAGCCTTGTGCGGCCAGTCCCTGCACGAGCCTGCCGTAATCGAAGGTGCGGATGCCCTCCAGGATCTTTTCGGCCGGCACTCCGGATGGGAGCAGGGCGTCCAGCTGCATGGCCATGATGCCGAAGCGCATGATATTCTCCTTGGACCACAGGCGCCACGATCAGGGTACATAGTTTGAAGGCCTGCGAGAACGGGCAGGATAAAACCGCCTTGGAGACGCCGGGGCGCTCACCGGACTGATCCCCACCGGATCAAGAGTGGGTCGTAAAACACCGACCTTCGGGTCTGGGGATTTCAGGCGCACGAAACTGATCCAATGGGTTCTTCGGAGCAAAGTAGCTGACAAGTTTCCGGTTCGGTGGAAAAGCCTGTCCACTGATAAAACTTGGACAGTCAATATAAATGGTAGAAGAGGACCACCCGGGCGTATGCTCCTATCGAGAGCATGCAAGACCTGATTTCAAACGAGGCCCGCTGAAATGGGAAACCGCCCGCTCGAGCGATGGGGTAGTTCAGGCGTCCAGATGAAAAGTGTGGTAGGGGTTCACGCACGGATTACCCCAGGCGATGTGCATCTCGCGCGTGGTCAGGTCGATCACCATGGCGTTGACGGTTTTCTCCCGGTCCAGCGGATCGTTGACATCCACGGCGTGATTGCAGATCGAATTGGAGAAATTGACGTGGTCGCGCTGGATGGCTTGCAGGGTTTTAATGGTGTGCTGGTCCTGGCGTTTCACCAGCCGCAAGGCGCGGAAGTAGCGCACGCGGGAGGCGATCAGATCTTCCGGCTCGCGTTCGACCTCCTGCATGGCCGGCGCCAGGTAATGGTTGGTGTGTACGATATACCCGTCCTCACCATACAGGATGGCAAAATGGCGGGCGGAGACCTCCACCGAGTACAATTCACCGCTCTCATGGGCCAGCAGGTGGTTGTAGCCAGCGGCGCGCTGGGCCGAAAGCATATGGCGGATGGCTTCGTCCGGCCTTTCGCTCGCCAGCACGGCGCGCGAGACCACGAGCCGGGGGGTGCCGATGCGAGAATCGTTGGGATAGACTGAATCACACAGCTGGGCGATGCCGTAGGCGTTGACCCCGATATTGGGCAACAGACCACCATAGGTCATGGCCAGGAAAGGGCACTCGTTCTTGGGCGTGGCATGGATGATGAACACATCGTCCTCGTCCTCCGGCACCCAGTCCTCGTTGTGCGCCAGCAGGACGTGACCATCCGCGGTGCGGTCGTCGTTGACGGCGAAGCTCGTGCAGCGGGTCAGGTGCAAGGCATCCATCGTCACTGCTTCCATGCCGTTCATCACGGCCACATCTTCGAAGGCGACATTGGCGCCTTCGGCAATACCGGTCAGTTCCTCCACATACTGGGGGAAGCGCTCCTGGGCGAACGGGATGTATTTGCGGGCCTGGATCTGGGCACCCGCCCAGGTCAATTCGAGCTGCGAATACGCATCGGCAAGAAGCTTGCGCCCGTTCTCGATGCTGTGCTGGACCTGCTTGCGGCAGGCTTCGCCGATCTGGCGGCCCATCTCGCGGTGTGTGCCGGAAATGCGTACCAACGGCGGCGGATTGGGGTGAAGAGGGGTCTTGGTTTGTGGAGCCATAAGCGCACTCTCTTTCTGCCGAACGGGGATGGCGGGGAAATTATATCATTGGCGCATCAGACAAATAAAAGCCCCCGCACAAGCTGTCTGCCGTGCGGGGGCTGGAGAGGTGCTCTCCGGCCGGGATCAGCTGACCGGATTTTGCGCGGGGGGAGGAGGGGCGGGGATCACGGCCGTATCCAGGGCCGGGCGGGTTCCAAAGCGGGTCATGATGACTGCTCCCAGGGCCGCCATACCCAGCAGGAAGGGGACCACCCATCCGATACAGTTCAACACAGGGATTCCGGTGAGCATGGAGCTGATCAGCGTCAGGGCGAACGTGCCCAGGCCAGCTGCCAGTGCCGGATGCCACTCCTGATGGATGGCGTTGGCGAAACGCTCCCCGATCTCCAAGCCGATGGCGATCCAGCCGAACAGGCCAGCCATCGGGAGGGCCACCGAGATCACGATCATGAGAGGCACCGTGATGATCAGGGTGATGATCAGAATGCTGAACACTGCCAGCGCCACAAGGGCAATCACGGCGACGACAATCGTCAGCAAACCGAGGCCACCGGCGATGACGGGCTGGCTGGCAGCCGCCTGGGCCACGCGCTGTGCATGCGGTGCCAGGAACAACATCAGCAGCATGGCCAGCAGGCCAAAGCCCAGCGCCTGGCCAAAGGCATTCAGGATCCATCCGAAAGGATTGAAGTTGATGTGGATGTTCGGCACGGCCGGCGTCGGTGAAGGGATGCTCGGCTGGACCGGGTGATTCCCGGCGCTCCCGTTGTTAACCCAGGAGGTGGCGGTATTAAAGATTTGGCCGTCCACCTGCGAGCCATCGGCACGATCCAGCGAGGCCCCGACCGTGGAAAGATTCCCATGGAGGTGGGCGTGTGCGCCGAGGGTCACCGAACCGCCCGCTAAGGCGACATCACCGGTCACCTCGCCGTCGATGACGAGATTGCCCCCGAACAGCAGCGTGTTGCCGTCAACCTTGGCGCCGTCTTCGATGGTGGCTGATCCGCCGAAGACTACCAGATCGCCGTGCAGGATGTCCCCGCTTTTCAGGGTAAATGACTGGCCGAAGATGACCTGGCCCTCCGACAGCCCCTTGGCTGCGGCCCCGCGCACCGGCACCAGCATCAGCACTGCCAGAAGCAGTAGAGCGGTCAGTTGTAAATATCGTTTCATGGTTACACTCCTTGCGGATTCTTCGTCAATTTCACCAGGGAGAAGGCCCACAACAAACTGGCCCCCCCTGCCGCCAGCAGGATGGCTGCCCATACGGAGGCGGGAATGAAGCCTGGCGCTACCCGTAAAAGGACTGCGCTGACATGACCTACGGCCTGCAGGGAGGCCCACAGTGAAACCAGGCTGGAGAGCCAGGAGGCCAGCAGATCCACCGGTGACCGCAGAACGACTTTAAGCACAGGCCAGGCCAGCCAGGCCAGGATACTCACCACACTCACTGCCAGGATCAAGAAGCCCCACAGGTTGCGCGTCCGCATGGCCCTTTTCCGCGCCGCCAACCGCATCTGGAACCGATCGGCAAAACCGGCTTGCGGAGGGACCGCCCTGGCGGAGGTCAGCGCCAGATTGACCTCCGCCAAAGCCGCGCACTGGGGGCAATTCTGCAGATGGGCCTGCAGCTCCTGCTTTTGCTGGGGTGTCAGCGGCTGGTCCGCGAGCAGCCAGTCGTCAAAAGGCCGGTGATTCATAGGGTCTCCTTCTGGGTCCGTTCCGGGCGGCTTCGGCCTGCCAGAGGCTGGCTAAGGCCCGCCGGGCCCGATGCAGCCGGCTTTTCACCGCCGGGACGGTCAAGTGGAGGGTCCGGGCGATCTCCTCCTCCGAGCAGTCGTTCCAGTACCGCATGACCACCGCGGCGCGGTCGGTCGGGTCGAGGGATTGGAGCAAGCAGTGCAAGCGGTCCTTCTCCTGTTTGCGTTCCGTCTCCGTCTCGGGGTCCGGGGCGCTGCGGTCGGGGAGTTCCGTCTGGCCTTCCTCGTCTTTGTCTATCGAGATGGAGGTGAAGCGCCGACGGCGGAGTTTGTCGATGCAGTGGTGGGCAGCAATGGAAAGCAGCCACGTCGGGAAGGAGCGCTCACGATCGTATCGTCCCAGGTTCTGGTATACCTTGAGGAAGGTCTCCTGGGCCGCGTCCTCGGCCGCAGCAGCCTCCCCCAGCATCCGGTAACACAGGTTATAGACCGGGGTCTGAAAGGCCTCGACCAGGTTGGTGAAAGCTTCGTCATCGCCGTGCTGGGCCTGGATGATCCAGGCCGGTACGTCAGTCACAGGGGATCCTCGCCAATCGTTCTGATTAGACATACGCAGGTCACCAGCCTAGGTAGCAGGGTCGATTGCTCAACGATATGAGAGCCTCCCACGGAGTCAGCTCCTCGGCAGGCATTTTAGTCAGTTGCCTCTTGGACAGCCTGTGTGGAGCGAGAAGACCGAATTCATTTTTTCAGGCGCAATCGAAACGAGATCAGGTGATGGTTTTCAGGATTGTATATTGAATTCCCCTCTCAAGCGAGGGGGCACCAGCCGGGCGATCGCAGCCATGACGATCCGCGCCGCGGCGCGGTCCCTTTCCTCGTTGGTCACCCCGCCGGGGAGGTGCAACTGGAGTGGCTTCCCGAAATGCAGGCAGAATTCGCCCGCCTCTTCATAGGTGCCGACCGGCAGGATCGGAAACCCGGCTCCCCCCAGCAGCGCTAGGAAGCGCCCGGCGCCGGAGGGCGGCCAGTTGAGCACTCCACCGGGCTGGTCCCCGCCTTCCGGTGCCAGGCCTAGGATGGCCTGCGGGTGTTCATTGGCATACGCGAGCGCGGCCCGCACGGAGCGGGCGCGGGCCTGGACATCCTCCGGGCGGGGCGGCATGGGGGGCATGCTGGTAAAGCCGTAGACCTTGCTCAGCCGCCGCAGCAGGGCACGCGAGAGGCTCTTGCCGAGGGGTGCATACCATTTCCCGGGGTAGGTTAATTCGCTGGTCATGATGAAATGCACATCGACCGGGGCTGTGGCAGCGATTGCCAATGCCATCCACCAGGCGTCGAAGCCGGGGCGGTAGTAGTGGTTGAAGGTGATCAGACAGGGGCCAGCGGTGGGTATATTCTCTGCGTCGAGCAGGCGCAGCGGTGGCTCGAGCCGGGCCAGGCACGCCTGTCCATCCGCACGAAACGAGCGCCGTCTGCCAAAAAGCACATTCGCTGCCAGGCCGAGGACGGTCCAGGGTGGGTAGGAGTAGCGGGGAAAATCCATCCGAGCCTCCGCCACAGGTGAGATCACCAGGCGAATGCTTCCGGCGCCTCGCCTCCCGGACCGGGCCAGATCGCATCGAGGTTTTTCAGCGCCGCCTTATTGAGTTTGATCTTCAGGGCGCGCAGTGCGCCGGTCAGTTGCTCCAGGGTGCGCGGGCCGATGATCGGTGCGGTAACGGCCGGGTTGGTGAGCAGCCAGGCCAGGGCCACATCCGCGGGCTTCTCACCCAGCTCCTGACAGAACTTTTCCCAGGCTTTAAGCTGCGGGTGGTACTTGACGATATCCTCCTGGCGGCTTCGCTCGGCGCGGCGGCCTTCTTTGAACTTTTGGAGTGCTCCGCCCAGAATGCCTCCGGCCAGCGGGCTCCAGGGGATCACCCCCAACCCGTAGGCTCTGCAGGCAGGCAGGACTTCCAGCTCGACCATACGATCCTTCAGGTTGTACAGGCACTGCTCGCTGACCAGGCCCATGAAGCCTCTTGCCCGGGCGGTCTCGTTGGCTTGGGCGATGTGCCAGCCGGCGAAGTTCGACGAGCCGACATAGATCACCTTGCCCTGCTGAACGAGCACCTGCATGGCCTGCCAGATCTCCTCCCAGGGCGTACTGCGGTCGATATGGTGCATCTGGTACAGGTCGAGGTGATCGGTCTGCAGCCGCTTTAAGGACTGCTCGCAGGCCTGGCGGATGTGCCGGGCGGAGAGCTTCTCCTCGTTCGGCCAATCGCCCATGTGCCCGTAGACCTTGGTGGCAAGGACAACCTTCTCGCGGCGTCCTCCGTCCTGGGCGAACCAGCGCCCGACGATCTGCTCGGTCATGCCCTCTCCGGTCTTCCAACCGTAGACATTGGCCGTGTCGAAGAAGTTGATGCCCAATTCGAGGGCCTGGTCCATGATGGTGAAGGAATCCTCTTCGCTGGTCAGGGGGCCAAAGTTCATCGTTCCCAAGCAAAGGCGGGAAACTTCCAATCCCGTGCGTCCGAGGTGTGTGTATTCCATGGGTAGCTACTCGATCTTCTGGAAATGAGGTCAGTCGGAGGCCGCGCGGGCCACCTCTTCCGGATCGAAGATGACCTCCTCCTTGCCGGTCAGCCTCTCCTCCACTTTGCTGGCGATCAACTGGAGGTGTCCGGAGTGAGCCACATAATCCACGTTGTCGGCCGGGACGGTCAACACGGGGCAGAGCGTGAAGTCGGCGATCCAGGACTCGTACAAGTTGTTGAGGCTCGCCAGATAATCAGCCGGGATGGTCCGCTCATAATCGCGCCCCCTCCGACCGATGCGCTGGATAAGGGTGGGAACGGAGGCCCGCAGGTAGATGACCAGGTCGGGGGGTGGCAGGAATTCAACAAGGGTCAGGTATAGTTCCCGGTAGGTCTGGTAGTCGCGCGCACTGATGTGCCCCTGCAGGAACAGGTTGTGGGCGAAGATCTCGGCGTCCTCGTAGACCGAACGGTCCTGGATGGCCGAGGAGGGATAGAGGGCCAACTGGTGGTGGGCCCTCAGGCGGTGGGTCAGAAAGAAGACCTGTGAATGGAAGGCCCAGGCCTGCATGTCCTTATAGAAGTCGGCCAGGTAGGGGTTTTCTGCCACCGGCTCGAAGAACGGTGTCCAGCCCAGCTTTTCACACAGCATTTCCACAAGCGTGGATTTCCCCACGCCGATGTTTCCTGCAACGGCGACGAATTTTTTCATGGTGGCGCCCTGCCTCCCCTTTACTGCTTCTTGCCAGAGAGTTCCTGGTCGACAATCTGTTGAAAGACTTCGTAAGGCTGTGCACCGATCACCGGGATGCCGTTGATGAAGAAGGTGGGCGTGGAATCGACCCCCAGCCCGGCGCCATACTGGGCGCTGGCATTGACCGCGGACTGGTACTGGTGGCTGTCCAGGCAGCTATCGAAGGCAGCCATATTCAATCCCAGATCACGGGCGTAGTGGTCATAGGCCGCGCGCCCCAGTCCATACTCCTGGTCGAAGAGGGCGTCGTGAAATTTCCAGAAGGCATTCTGCTGAAGGGCGCAGGCCGCAGCCTCGGCTGCCGGAAGGGCATCCGGATGCATGGGCAGAGGAAAGTCGCGGTAGACAAAGCGCACCTGCCCGGGATAGTTTGCCATCAGGCGGTCATACACCTGCTCGTGCCACACCTTACAGTATGGACACTGGTAATCGCCGAACTCGATGATCGTGACGGGTGCATTGGCCGGTCCTAAGGAGGGGGCGTTTCCGGCCGAGACGTTCACCCGATGATCGGTGGGGGTAGATATTCCCGCAGAGGAAGATGTGCGTCCCCAAAACAGGAAGCCGGTTCCCAGACCGAGGAAGAAAACGATCGGAAGGAGAAAGATGAACGGTGAGGTTGATTTGTGCTTGGGGGACGGGGAATTCTCCGGCATGTCGGCATTATAACATGATGGCGAAAGGCGGCCTCCTTGTGCCGGTAGAAGCTCTTCGGCTCGAGCTGCGCGCCCCCCGCTTCAATTCAAAATTCGGGAGTCAAGCCGTCTGGGTCTGCCACAGAGGAGATCCGCAAAGGGCCGAAGATCACGGAGTCTTTTTAATTTCTTGTCCGGGTTCTACAGACCGGTCAGCCAATGGTCTCGGCCGCGCCGAGCGGCGCAAGCTGTGCAGGGGGGGCCATGGTCATTCCAGCGGAGACGGCCGCCCCGCTGTCCGGTCCGCGTGGGGAACCGGACAAGAATTACTGGAGCAGGCTTTCTGCAAACTTCAGGAACACCTGGGTGTCCTCGAAATTGCTGACCAGCCCAATCGAGATGCGCACCGCGCCGGAGGCTTTGCCGTCAATGCACAAACGAAAGTCATCGTAGGACAGGCGCTGGGTATGGCCGGGGCTGGTGAAGCAGGCGGCCAGCTCCATCTTGGAAATTCCCAGGGCGATCTCACCTGCGCCCGGGTTGCAGAAACAGCCCGTCCTCAGGGAGATGTTGCGCTGATTGGCGGCCTCTTCGATGGCGCGGTGGTCGATCGGCTGGCTGTCCCGGTCGAAGAAGTTGACCGTCACCGCACCGCCGCGCTTCTCCGTGTTCGTCGGCCCGTAGATGTGCAACAGCGGGGCGCCATTTGAGTGTCTCAGGGCGGTCAGGTTGTCGAGCAGCCAGCCGGTCAGGCAGTGCACCCGGGCGTGGATGTTGGCGATGCCGATCTTCTCAAGGTGCTTCAGCCCGATCTCCACGGCCGGGATGTTGAGGTAATCCAGTGTGCCATCCTCGAATGCGGCGGGGCCTTCGGCCAGATAATATTTGTCCCCCTGCACAGAGGCAACCGTGATCGTGCCGCCCGCGAACCAGGGACGGCGAAGTTTGCCCAGAACCTCGCGGCGGGCGATCAGGGCTCCGATGCCGGTTGGATAGCCGAACATCTTATAGAAGGAGAGCGGAACAAAATCCGGCTTCCAATGGCTCAGGTCGAGCCGGTTGGTGGGAGCGAAGGCGGCCGCATCCAGCAGCACATCCCAGCCTTTAGCGTGGGCCCTTTCGATCCATTCGAGCGGGTGCTGCACGGAGGAGAAATTGGATTGGGCCGGATAAGCAAACAGGTTGGCGCAGCCGGCCGTGCCCTGGTCCAAATAACCCGCCAGCATGGCCTCATCCACACGCATATCCGGGAGTGCCACCGGTATATAGGTCACGTCCGCCCCCTTGACATGGGCGAACTCGCGGATGCCGTTGACCGAATTGTGGTTATCAAAGGTCAGCAGGTAGTGGCAACCCTTGCCGAACGGATAGGACTCGCCGACCAGCTTAAGGGCGCCGCTGGCGTTCTGGGTAAAGATGACGATGTACTCTTCAGGGGGCGCGTTGAAATACTGCAGGACATACTGTCGGGTGCTCTCGATCAGGTGCGTGGCAAGATGGGAGGTGGGGTTGGAAGAATGCGGATTGCCTAGGACGCTCTGGGCGAGCAGTTCCTGATGAGCGTGAAGCTGTGATTCAGCGTACAATCCGCCCCCTGTGTAGTCCAGGTAGACCTGACCGAGCCGATCGAGACGGGCGTAATCGCGCTCACGCAGCTCGTCGATGTCGTGCGTCCGGTCGTAGGCAGGATACTTTTGGACGAAATCGGCGTAGGCGGGCATGGTTGCTCCTGAGATAGGTTATGGGGTCGGCGAGGGGACTGCGGATTCTGCGGTCGGGGTCGGGAAAGCTGGCCAGGGGATAATAACGCCTACAGTATAACCGTGTTTCTCGGCGAGAAAGAGCTGGCCATGGGACGGTTGGCTGCAACCGGGCTCGTCGGGAATGCTTACATCAAGGATGGATTCGTTTTCGTTTTGCTCAAAAGAGTCCGAGTAGCCGTACGGGAGGAACCAATACTTGCCATGGTAGCAGACAAAGGCTTCGATCATGTAGCCGACATAGTCATCCTGGGTCATATAGACCGGCTGCCAGAAGACCGTGACCGTGTTCCCGTCGCGCCGTGCGCTGACGTCAGCCGGCTGGGGATAGAGGTGCGACGCGCCGTAGATTTCAAAGGCCTTGGGCTTGGAGAAGTAGTCCGGGACGGTATTGAGGTCACCGCGAATCACCTGGGTGAACGAGGCATTCACCCAGCATTTGGAGTAGGGGTTCAGGTTCATGGACTGGAGGAGCAGCCAGGTGGTAGGAGCCCAGGTTCCGTTTGTTTGTCGGCTGAGGATCTGCACCCGGCCGATAACGTCCTCCCAATTGTCCTCAAGCAGGCCATATTTATACTCATAGCCGGCGCCCGGGCCGTAACGGCAAGACACCGGCCCGGTTGTGATACTGACGCGCGGGACAATGGGGGTCGAGGTCGGCGACGGGATGGGCGTTCGCGAAGGGGTCAGGGTGATGGTGGAAGTCTCGCTGGGGGTGAAGGTCAGGCTGGATGTCGGGGTGATTGTCTGGGTCTCGGTCAGGCTAGGGGCCAGGGTGTTGGAGGGAACCGGCGTGGCGGTCGAGCTTGCATCTGGGCTGGCAGTGAGGGTCGGGCTGTCGGTTGCAGGGAGCCTTCCGATCGGGGCGCACCCTGCGCAGCCCAACGCGATCAATAAACCGAGGGTGAGCGCACGGCCCAGCTTCATGTTGGCGACGGTGTGGAGCATGGTTTTCCTCCGGTTAATTGTAGCACTGGTTAAATCGCAATTAACCGGACAGTGACCGAGCCGACAGAATTGTAAAGAACCCGCTAGGGATGGGGGTGGATGGAGAAAAGATAATGAACAGCAGGATCAAGCCAGATCAAGCCTTGCCCCCTGGCAGGATAAAAACGAGCCGGTTTCTCGGCCGGCTCGTTTTGATCCACGCGAGCGAGTGAGAACCAACCGGGATTCTCACCCTTTTAGCGAAAGGACATCGGACAACAATTGTCCGTTGATGTAGATCGTTACAGAACTTACCGTCGAGAACTGCCTGACGGTTTCCTCAAGCTGAGCCTGGACTCTGGGAGTATCGCATTCCCCGCCCATTTTTAATGTGCCGCTCAAGTAGACCACTGCATTTCCCCCGTTGAGGACGACGCTCTCGAGATGAAGATCGGATTGGTAGAGGGCATTGTACAGCCCCGATTCCCCGTAATACTGATCTTTGAGAGCGAGCAGCGCTTCCAGGGAGGCCTTGAGTACGCCCTGGGTGGGCGCGATCGGTACTTGGACCGGGACCACGCTGTCGCCGCAGCCGATCTGCTTACCGGATTGGCCATGATCATCGACTGCGATGAGGAATATCTTTACCATTTGAGGTGCGGAGGAAGTGTCGGGTTGAAGCGGGGAGGCGGTGTCTTCAAGGGTCTGGGTCGGCAGTGCCTCCGAGATCATCGCGGTGGGCAGTGGGGACGTCGCCGTGGCGGCTTCTGGGCTTGAGGTCGGAAGGGGCAAGGTCGCGGTAGTTCCCGGAAGGTGCTCGATCCCGACCTCGAAGGTGCCGCAGGCGACCAGGGACAAGAGGGCAAGAAAGGTCATATATTTGGAAAGGTTCATGGGGGTCTCCTTAGAGATTCAATACACCCATATCTTAGGGGTAGGCTGTTACCTGGGTATTACCGAGATGTCACAGTTTCGGAACGAGGGATTGCTGCACGGCGCCAGTATTTTATGGGAGAAGGTGGGTGCATCTACGAAGGCACGCAAATCAGCGGTAACGTCGGGGCGGGTGAATTTCATGGCGTTTTTCGGCAGATGCTGCACGGAAAGAGCTGGTTGCTCCTCAAACTTCGCTTCGATTTCCCAGACCCCATGAGCCCTGGAAGCCGATCAGAATCCCCCAAGGCCCTGCCCTCAGGGCAATCCCTGTTCTCCCGAAGGGCGGATTCTAGTTTGTTGTCAATTACAGGCCGTGGGCAGCTGGGCGTTCACGTCGGTGCTGTTATCCACCTGATTGAATTTGCTGGCGGTAATGCCCATGGGTTGGAAGGGGGGAACCCCCTGCACCGCAGGCTGCGCCAGGCGCAGCGTGTAGCAGCCCACGAAAGTCTGTGTGGCGCCCGAAGCGGTGATTACCTTCATGGCCAGCGGCAGCTTGTAATACAGGCTGCCGGCCGCTCCTTCGCTCTGAGGGCTGCCAAAGGTAGCCGTGATCACATCCGTGTCCGCATATCCAGCCGCAAAGGTGTCATAGGGTCCCGGGAAAGTGGTGGGGTCCTGGAAATAAGAATAGGCACGCACGTACTGCTTCAGATTGAGCGCGTTGAGCAGGGAGCTGACGGTTTCAATCGGCCCGCTGCGGTTGTCTACGAAATTGTTCTTGTCGATGCTCAGGGTGCCGCTCGAAACGGGAACTGGAAAGCTTCCCACTGGATAGCCGCTGCAGGCCGCGGCCAGCACGGTGGCATCCTTGGTGTTGATATCAGATGGCGTCGCCGACCCGCGGTCAATGCTCATGGGAGCAAAGGGCGGAGCGCCGAAGACCTCCGGTGCGGCCGCGTGCACCACATAACAAGCCGCCCAGTTGTTGTGTGCGCCGGTGTTTGAGATGGTTTTCAGGATGACCGGAACGGTGTAATATACCTGGCTCATACCGGCATCCCCCGTGATCTGGCCAAACACCAGTTCCACCGAAGCGGTATCTTTATATCCATTGGCGAAGGTGGTGAAGTCGCCCAGTGAGTTGGACGGACTTGTCCAGTAATCGTAGGCCCGCAAATATTCCTGGCGGTCGATGGCATTGTAGTAGGAGACGATCACCTGTGACGGATTGCTGCGGTCATCCATATAATTCGTTGTGTTTGTTTCAGGCTCGGGTGTTGCCGCGCTGACCGCCGTGGGCGCGGGGGTAGCGCTGGAGGTCAGGGTGTCCGTGGCCGCCGGGGCCAGGCTGGCGGTGCTGGTCGAGGAAGATTCAATGCCGACCGCGAAGGTGCTGTCACACGCGGGGAGAGATAACACCGCAAGGATTACGAAAAGCCTGAGCAATTTCATAGGACCTCCTGAATGATCGGGTAACACTCCCATCGTAATTGATCAAGGTTGCGCGGGGATGGCGTGGAGGTCACAGTTTCGAAATAGGTCGTAATCAACCTGTAACAGCCATTTGAAAAAGGAATTCCACAGCCTGTTATCAAGGTTGCGCCGTAAAAACCCCGACCTTCAGGTCTGAGGATATAAGGCGTAAAAACCGAACAAATGTGCTCTAATAAGTCGAGTACCTTAACCAGGATTCGGTTCGGTGGAGAAACCTGTCCACCGGTAAAACTTGGACAGTCGCACGAACGTGGGAACCACCCGAACGTACACGCCTATGGAGAGCATGCAAGACCTGAATTCAGGCAATGCTCGTTGAAGTAGGAAGCCCCCGCTTGAGCGGAGGGGTAATTCACGCTAGCCGATTGGCAGGCGCAAAGTAAATACCGTTCCCTGTCCAAGGCGGCTGCGCAGGCCGACCCGGCCGTTGTGCCGTTCGGCGATGGCCCGCACGAGCGCCAGCCCCAGCCCGCTGCCCGGGACGCCTCGCCCGGCCTCGCCGCGATAAAGCTCCTCCCAGACGTGAGGCTGCTCTTCTTCGGGGATGCCCGGACCCGTGTCGGCCACTTCGATCACGACTTCTGTCCCGTCTTCGAAAGCGCGCAGCTCCAGCGTATCGCCAGGGCGGCTGAACTTCAGGGCGTTTTCCAACAGGTTGTGAACGGCGAGCAGCAGCAGGTCCGGATCGCCCCGGACTTTTGGAAGAGGCCAAGGGGCCTGGGGAATGCTCAGGTTCAGATGGTATTCTGCTGCTTCTGGTTTCTCCTGTGCCATGCTAAAGGCCTCCCGCAGCAGGGCGGGGATATCCACCGGTGAGCGCTCCACCAGGCGCACCTCCAGTTCCGCCAATTTGCGCAGGTCAGACACTAGGCGACTCAAGCGCAGGATCTGTGCTTCGACGCTGGCCAGTGCCTCCCGGCGGGCAGCGACGGAGAGCGATTCGTCCAGATTGGCCAGTCCTGCCCGCATGGCGGTCAGGGGATTTTTTAGTTCGTGGTCCAACCGGAGCAGGAAGCGCCGGCGTTCCTCGGCCGCCGCGGTGCTGGCCTGCAGGCGGACCCCGTCCGCCCAGCCCAGCAGGGCAAAGATGAGTGCGGCCAGACCGGATAGTCCCAGCCCGAGCAGGAGCGAGAACGTACCCAGGTCCGCCCGCAGATAAACGATGTGATCGTGATGCAAATCAAACGACAGGAAAAAGTAGACCGCTATGCCTGCGCCCAGGAGGCACGGCGCCAGGGTGATGAGCCAGCGCCAGGTTTTCATGGGCGCGCTTCCACCATACCGACAAAGCGATAGCCCTGGCCGGGTATGGTCTCGATGTAGGAGGGCCTGGCGGGATCGTCATCCAGGGCCCGGCGCAGCTCGGCGATGCGCGTGTCCACGGCACGAGTGCCTACCGGGTAATCCCAACCCCAGACCACATCGAGCAAGCGCTCCCGGCTGACCAGTTCATCCGGGTGCGTCATCATATATTCCAGCAGCATGACGGACTTGGGCGTCAGCGCCAACTCGACTTCGCCAAGCCAGACGCGGTGAGAGGTCCGGTCCAGGGTCAGGCTGCCGCAGGCCAGGCGGGCTGCCGCTGAGAGGGGCGGCTGGCCGGGGCGGGCGCGTCGCAGCACGGCCCGGATGCGGGCCACCAGCTCGTGGGGGTCGAAGGGCTTGTTCAGGTAGTCATCTGCGCCCTCCTCGAGAGCCATGGCGCGCTCGCTGGCTTCACCCACCTGAGTGAGCAGGATGATGGGGGCCCAGTTACCGTTCTTGCGGAGCTGGCGTAGCACTTCGCGGCCGTCCAGGCGGGGCATCAAGACATCCAGAACGAGCAGGTCCGGGTGCAGCGCGGCGACTTTTTGCAAAGCTTCTTCGCCGTTGGAGGCAACTGTCACCGCGAAGCCCGATCGGCTCAGGAAGGGTGCCAGGTTGGCCGTGATGGCGGTTTCATCATCGACCAGCAGGATGGAGGTTTTGGGATTTGTCGCCATGAGTCGCACACTTTTGAACGTCTTATCCTGGTTGGAAGATCAGCTTGATCGTGACCGGCAAGCCGAGAAATCACGGATGGCTTCTTCGAGGGTTTTATTATGGCAAGCCTATTGTACAACCTCCGCTAGCCTGCAGTGGGGTGGGTTGGCGCGGATAGTTTCATGGGTCGCTCCCCTGATTCTGAAACTTCCCACTCCCGGTGGTTTGGACGGGCTCTATTCTATGATGGTCTTGGGTGCATCACGCGATGATTTCCCCCCTCATCTGGCCGTGTTGCCCCCATCCACCACCAGCGTCTGACCGGTCATGAAGGACGAATCGTCGCTCGCCAGGAAGAGCACGGCGCGGGCGATCTCGTCCGGCTCACCGAAGCGCCTCATGGGCACATTCGAAGCCGCCTCAGCCTTGGCCTGTTCCAGGCTGACCGGGTCGGAGTCCTCGAAATAGCCTTTTTCGATCCAGCGCTCCACAAACGTGTCCCCGGGGCAGATGGCGTTGACGCGGATCTTGTCCTGCGCATGGTCGAGCGCCATGCAGCGTGTCAGCTGCACCACCGCTGCCTTGGAGACGGCATAAGCCAGAGCGTCCTCCGCCCCCACCACTCCCCAGTCCGAGGCATTGTTGATAATCACCCCGCCGCCCTGAGAACGCATATGCGGCAGCACCAGCCGGCTCATCCGCCATACGCCGGTCAGGTTGAGGCTCAGAAGGTAGTTCCAATCCTCTTCTAGGGTGCTTTCTGCCGTTCCCTTCATCACCACCCCGGCGTTGTTGAACAGGATGTCGACCCGCCCGCAGTGCTGTACCGTGGCGGCGACTGCGGCCTCACAGTCCGGGAGCTGGCTGTGATCGGCTGGCACGAAAACGCCCTGCCCGCCCCGGGCGCGGATGGCTGTGACCATCCGTTCGCCCAGCTCCCTGCGCCGCCCGGTGAGAACCACGCGGGCTCCTTCCTGAGCAAAGAGCAGGGCAGTAGCTGCGCCGATCCCGGAGGTCCCCCCGGTGATCAGGGCAGCCCTGCCCGATAGCTTACCGGCCATGGGAATGCCTGGGCGCGCAGGCCTTGCCGCGCTGCGATCCCTGGGCAGGACCAGGCCTTGCCTGGAGAGTACGGCGGGGGTGCAACCCGATCGGGATCATGCGTCGAAGACCAGGTAATTCTGGGTGGGGTTCACGTCGGCGTAGGCGCCGCGGTACTGTGGCGGCAGCAAGGTTGCCATCTGGGCCATGACCTCGTCAATGATCGGCTGGCGCAGGTGGTGCAGCGAGGTGGCCAGCTTCGGGTCGATGTGGAATGGTTTGCCAACGACGAAGTGGAAGTCCGTGCGGCGCAGGCGGCGCAGATTTTGCATGTAATTTTCGCTGCCGTAGTGCACCACCGGGATCAGCGGGGCGCCGCTGCGCAGGGCCATCAACACCGCCCCGGCCCGCCCGGCTTGCAGCCGCCCGTCATGGCTGCGCGTCCCTTCGGGATCGACAATGACGATGTAACCCTTGTTGAGCATTTTCAGGCCGAGCCGCAGCCCGGCCAGGTCGGCATCTCCGCGGCGCAGCGGGATGATGTGGAAGGTGTTCAGCATCCAGCGCAGCAAGGCGTTGTCCCAGCGGCTCGCTAGGAGCATGCCGGTCACTGGGCGCGGCACCAGGCGCAGGAAAAGGGTGGGAATTTCCGGCATGTGAACGTGATTGGTGATCAGGATCAGCGGGCCATGTGAAGGGATCTTGGCCAGTTCAGAGCCGTCCACTCGAAACATCAGGTCCGTGATGGTTTTGAGGGTCGTACCCACGAACCATTGGGACAGGGTCATGCGCCCACCTCCTTCGGACAGGCGCCCTCCGCCTGGCAGGCCAGTTCCATACCATGCGGGAGGCGTTCGGTGCGCACCAAATTAGAATCGAGGTTGAGGCCGCGGAGTTCCTGCTCGATCTCCGGGATGGTGCAGGTGCCTTTTTCATGGCTGGCGCAGGGGTTGGCGATGATCTTGTATTTGGCCACTGCCGACTCCTTTAGTGCATGTGAATCTTAACACCATTTTGGGAGCTGCGTAGCGCCTTAGAGGGTCAGCAGGACAATAGCGGCGAGGGCTGCCAGGATGCCGGCGAGCTGGAGGCGCGTGATCTTCTCCTTCAGCAACAGCCAGGCCAGGATGACGGTCATACCGGGATAGAGTGAACCGAGCACGGCAGCCACGTCCATTCGTCCGGCCTGTCCGGCCAGGATGTAGAAGGTGTTGCCGCCAATATCGCCAGCCGCGTTGAGCAGGACCCACGGCAGGAGGGTAGAGGCCGGCAGGCGAACCTCACGCTGGTGCACCGCGAAAATGGTCAGGGATATCGTCCCGCTGCAGCGGGCCGCGATCATCGGCCAGAGCAGCGCGTGCTGGCTGCCCTGGTGGATCAGGATGAAGTACATCCCGAAACAGACTCCGGAGATCAAAGGCAGGCGCAGCTCGGAGAGGCGGGCGAGCGCCTGGGGCGGAGCCCCTTCAGCCTGCGATACCAGCCACACGGCCAGGAGCGCCAGGGCGAAGCCGAGGAAGGTCGCCGGACCGGGCAGACCCTGGAGTAGCGACCCGACGATCACCGGCAGGGCGGCGGCCATCAGCCCTGAAATCGGCGCGGCGAGGCTCATCTGGCTTTCGACCATGGAGCGGTATAGGATCAGCAGCCCGGTTGCTCCAAGCGCGCCTGCCAGCACGCACCAGGCCCAATCCTGCCAGGGCATCGGACTTTCCCGAACGACCACGGCAGCGGCCAGGAGCATAGCCAGGCCAACGGCTTCCCCATACAAGGTGGCGCGGTAGGCGCTAGCGCGCCGGCTGGCAATCCCGCCGGCGAAATCGCCTGTCCCCCAGGCGATGGCAGAGGTGAAACCAAAGAGGATCGAGGTCACTAGGCCCCACGTTCTTGATGGTTTTTACGGCTGCGCAGGAAAAATTGGACTTCATGCCTGGCACCGATCAGGCTTTACCAGCCACACGCGCTCGTTCCAGCACACTCTCGGCCGCCTTGATTACTGGCCGGTCGATCATCTTCCCATCCAGGGCAAAGGCACCCGAGCCTTGCGCCTGATGGTCCGCGAAGGCCTGCACCAGACGCCGGGCCTGGAGGATGGACGCCTCGTCCGGTGTGAAGGCCGCCTGGACCGGTCCGACCTGGTCCGGGTGGATGATCTGCTTGCCGGCGTACCCCAGGCGGGCCCCGAAGGCGGCCTCCTGGCGCAATGCCTCCAGGTCCCTGAAGTCGATCGAGACCATGTCGATCGCCTGCAAGCCATAGGCCGCAGCTGCCAGGACCACTGCACTGCGAGAATAAAAGACCTCCCACCCGCCCGGGTTGCGCAGGGCCCCTAGGTCAACGGCCAGGTCCTCGGCGCCGAAGATGAGTGCATCCAGACGGGGGTGGGCAGCGATCTCCTTCAGGTCCAGGATGGCTTTGGCGCTCTCGACCAGGGCGATCAGGCGGACTGAATTGACCGGCCAGCCATAGCCCAGTTCCGCGGCTTCGATGCGCTCACTCACCCAGCCCAGCTGTTCTACCCGCTCGACCTTTGGCACGACGACCCCATCCGGATGAGCCGGCAGCACCGCTTCCAGGTCTGGGGCTTCCAACCCTGAGCCGACCGGATTGATGCGTGTCAGCTTCTCGGAGCGGCCGAAAGAGAGCTCGCCGAGAGCTGCGGCGATGGTGCGCCGCGCCGCTTCCTTGCGGTTCAAGGCCACACCGTCCTCCATGTCCATGCAGATGCAGTCCACATCTAGGCGCGTGGCTTTTTCGATCTTGTGCCGGTCGTCCCCGGGCATGTAGAGCAAGGCTCTTCGGGCGCGCATGCAACCTCCTCTGCAAAAGTCGTCCGGTCCATTATCCCACAAAAGACCGCTGGCCCGCCTCGCTCACAACCCGTGCCCGCCGCACAATTTTGATGGTAAGATTATCCCCATGGATTTTTCTGAAATCACCGAGGACCTGTTTATCGGTCGGACTCCCAAGGGAAAAGATTATGAGCTTCTGCGCGAGCTGGGGGTGCGTCTGGTGATCAATATGCGCCTGGAAAAGCTGCCTTCCTGTGCCCGGCATATCGCGCCGATCCATTACCTGTGGTTGCCAACTGTTGACATCCCGGGGCTGGTCATTCCGATCTGGTTCTTGAGCCGGGGGGTGTGTGCCGCCCTGGAGACGATCCGGGCTGGTGGGAAGGTATATGCGCACTGCGGGAAGGGCCGTCACCGCGGGGTGGCTATGGGGGCGGCAATCCTGATCGCCCTGGGCCAGCCTCCCGAGGTGGCGATGGAGCTGATCAAGGCCCGGCGTCCGATCGCCGACCCGGATGCCTTTTACATTCGCAGCCGCATTCTGCGTTTTGCCCGTCAGTGGCAGGCGATTGATTAAATATTCCGGATGATGGATTCGATGAACTGAGCCCTGGGCCGTGCACCCCAGGGCTCAGTTTTATCAAGATTGCGCTGTAGAACCCCGACCTTTAGATCCGGGGATGCCCAGCGCACAAATTGAACCAATGGGCTATGCCTAGAATGGCACATTACAAGATTCGGGTTTGGTGGAAAAGCCTGTCCACTGATAAATCTTGGCCAGGCACAATTAGTGCAGGAGGGGAACCGCCCGAACGAACCCGCCTGGGGAGAGCATGCAAGATCTGATTTCAGGCAACGCAGGATGAAGGAGGAAGCCTCCCGCTTGAGCGGCGGGTGGTTCACGATCCGTTTACAATCTTCGCTACCGTCACACCGGCTCCGCCTTCGTTCTCACGGCCTTCCTCGAAGGCAGCCACGTGCGGGTGCACCTTGAGGGCGGCGCGCACCTCCTGGCGCAGTTTGCCCGTGCCTTTGCCATGAATGATGCGCACGAAGGGCAGACCGGCGAGGTAGGCCTGTTCCAGATAGCGGTCGAGCCTCACCAGGGCATCCTCGGCGCGCTCCCCGCGCAGGTCCAGCTCTAGGCCGGGGGAGGCATGCACGCCCAGGGCGGGTGCCGGGCTGCTCTCCGGCGTCTCTTGGGCGGCCCGGTTTTTCGCCTTGGGCTTGGCGTTGGCCGCCAGCGGAGCTTCATCGACTTTTCGCTGCAGGTCTTCCAGTTTAGCGCGGACCCGCAGGGCACCGACCTGGACCTCGGCCTCGTCCGGGCTCAGGGCGCTGATCACGCCCTCCTGTCCCAGGCTGGGCAGGATGACCTTCTCCCCTGGCGCCAGGGGGCGCTCGGGGAGGCGTGCGGTGGCACCGCGCACGTACCGCCGCGGCCGGCGGGCGATTGGCTCTTCGACCTGCTCCGCGATAATCTCAACCTTCTCTTCGACTTCCTGGAGGGCCTCCAGCGGCTGGCGGGCTTTTTTCAGCTCTTGTTTGAGCGTTTTGAGCTGGGTCTTCAGGACGGCAATCTCCAGTTCGCCCTCCTCGCGTGCCTTTTCAAGCACTGCTTGCCGTTCTTCCTCGATCTTCTCCATTTTCTCGGCCAGCTCGCGTTCCAGGCGGCGGGCTTCGGAGCGGGCCCTCTCAGCCTTTTCGCGTTCTTTATGAGCCTGATTGCGCTGGCGGTGGATGTCGCCGATCAATTGGTCGGCGCGCAAGTCCTGCGGGTTGATCTCACTCCTGGCGGCTGCGATGATGGTTTCCGGAAGTCCGAGCCGCTGGGCGATGGCCAGCGCATTGGAACGGCCGGGCAGGCCGATGGTCAGACGGTAGGTGGGGCGGAGTGTACGCAGGTCAAATTCCAGGGCGGCATTGACCACGCCGGGCGTGTTGTGGGCAAAGGTCTTAAGCTCCGGGTAGTGTGTGGCGACCAGGCAGGAGACACCCTGTTCCAGCAGGTGGGAAAGCAGGGCACGCGCCAGGGCTGCGCCTTCCTGGGGGTCGGTGCCCGCGCCCAGCTCATCCAGGATGACCAGGGCCCGGCGGTCTGCCTTCTTCAGGATGTGGATGATATTGGTGATGTGACCGGAGAAGGTCGAGAGGGACTGCTCGATGGACTGTTCATCGCCGATGTCCGCGTAGATCTCGTGAAAGCAGGAGAGTTCCGAGCCTGATTGGGCCGGGATGTGCAGGCCGGACTGGGCCATGATCGCCAGCAGCCCGACAGTCTTGAGGGTGACGGTCTTACCACCGGTGTTCGGTCCGGTGATGACCACTGCAAAGGTGCCCGGGTTGAGGTCGATATCGATGGGGACAACCGAGGCCGGGTCGAGCAATGGATGCCTGGCCTGGAACAGTCGAATGACCGAGGCAGGCTCCCCGGTTTTCGCAGCCTCAGCCTGGAGGGGACGCTCGGGCACCCCCCTTGGCCGGTTCGTGGAGACCGGCTTGTGAAGGATGGGTTCGGCGGCGTGCAGCTCGTCGGCATACTTCGCCTTGGCAAAGGCCAAGTCGAGTTGTGCCAGGGCCCGGATGCCGGGGACGATCTCGCGGGAGAGCGCGCCGACCTGGGCTGAAAGTTCAGCTAGGATGCGGCGGACTTCGTCACGCTCCGCGAGCTGCAGCTCACGATAGGTGTTGTTGAGTTCGACCACCGCCAGCGGTTCGACGAACAGGGTTGCTCCGGTGGATGACTGGTCGTGGACGATGGATTTGACCTGGCCCTTGAATTCGGCACGCAGCGGGATGACGTAGCGGCCATCCCGCTGCGTGATGACGGCATCCTGCAGTTTGGACGCGGTTTCCGGATCGGTCAGGTATCGTTGCAGGCGAGCCATCAACCGATCGTGGGCAATGCGGATCTCGCCGCGCAGGGAAGCCAGTGTGGGTGAGGCCGAGTCGAGCACCTCGCCGCTATCGGCGATGGTGTGGCTGATCGCCTCCACCAGCCCCAGGGGGGCGGGCAAGCGCAGGGCCAGTTCTCCCAGGTGCGGGTACTGGTCAGCCACTTTTTCGATTGCGCGGCGCAGGTCGCGGCTGGCGATCAGCGTGTGATGGACATCCAGCAGGTCTTTGGGTTCCAGCACGCCGTCATGTGCCGCCAGATCCACCAGCTCGCGGATGTCATGCGCCGCGCCGATGGTCAGATCCTGTCCGGAGAGCAGCTTACGCGCCTCGCTGGTCTCAGCCAACCGCTCGCAAGCTTCATCATAACCTCCGGTCGGCGTCAGGGCCCGGGCCAGTTCGGCGGAGGCGGAGAAATCGCAGAAGCCTGCCAGCCGTTCGAGGATTTTCGGATATTCAAGGACGTGCAGGGTTTTTGTGTCCATGTGTGAGGTTTTTGGGGGGTGTTTCAGCAACACACCCGGAGCAGCCGCTTCGATCCTGGCGGGTGCCGCTCAGGTCTCGGGGTGGTAGGCCACCGCCCCCATATCTCCAACAAACTCGGGCAGGGGTGCGTGTCCCAGCACCTGACGGATGGCAGAGGCTTCACCGGTGTGATACCAATAGTGGTAGATGTTGCGCATGAGCAGGGTGCCGATATTTTCATCCACCGGCTTCCCATCTCGCAACAGGGTGCCTTGCAGGGTCGTGGGGGTCAGGGTTTCCAAGTAGGCATCTGCCGCGGCCGTGACCGTTCTCCAGACCTGCCACATCTCGTCCAGGGCGGGGGTGCTCGCAGGCTTGCCGTAGCCCACCAGGTCGTACAATTCAGGCGCCAGGTTCTTTTGCTGGGCGAACATGACCCAGTAGCGGTGTTCCTGATTGGCCAAGTGGCCGACGATCCAGCCCAGGCTGTTCATCGGCATGATCCTGCGGCGTGCGTCTTCTGGGGAGACGCCTTCGAAGGCGCGGACGAACTCGCCGCGGGCGAAGCGTAACTGGGTGACGAGCAAGTGAGCGGGCATGGCAGACTCCTTGGATGAGGGCACGTGATCCATCTGGCCGGGAGGCGGCCAGGTATGCCCTGCCGGATGGATTCGGATGCCTTGGACATTCGCCCTCATTATAATTCCCCATTTACGAGCGGGCAGGTCGCGCCGCGCCCGCTGGGTAATGCTTTCTACGGCAGATTCCTGAAAGACCGGCGCAGGATCCCGGGTCTTTGAGGAAAGGCCTGACCCTCCCCCTTATAAAAGCTTGCGAATATGCTCGGTGTGATCCCGTTCGTGCCACAACGCCTTGCGCAGCATCTTGCGCGGGCTCCAGAATTCCCCGTCCACGGCGACGACCTTCTTCACCCCGTCCAGAGTGCGCAGCGTGGCGATGAGATGCCGGCGGACCTTCCTCAAGCGGGCCATGGGCTCCTCCGGCAGTTCAGAGCGCGGAAATGCCAGCCCGAGGCACTCCATATACCAGTGTTCTGCCCCCCCGAGGTGTCCGAGGATTCCGTTAATGCTCCACCGTTCGGCCGGATAGGAGGCATTCATCTTCTCCTCGCTCAATCCTTCCACGGTCTTGAGGAGATCCGTGCGGGTCCAGTCAAGCATTCTCAGGGCGCGATCGATCTCAAGTGCGGTCAGCGGCTTCCAGTCGTATGGGAAGAAGGCCTCCACCGTGTATCCTTCGCCTTCCCCCACCCGGTCATAGTCGTCATTGATGAAGTAGTCCTCCCATACCCCGTTGATGACCGACTCGAGCTCGCCTTCGATGAACGTCAACCAGGTGTGCGAATCGTGGTGCAGGATCCAACCGGCGTAACTATTGAGGGCGCCCTCTAGGTTTGTGGTAGCCCCGACGGCGTTTATCCCATAGGCAAAACATCCGGGATGCTCCAGCGCCCAGGCGAGCGTGCGCCCCTCGAAGTTTGTCTCAATTCCGACCTGGACAATCATATCTGCCTCCAGATGCATCGCACGGCAGGCTGCCTAGTTCCCCTTCGGGAGGAACGCCGGAGGCGTTGCGCTGTTCCAATTATATCCCTTTGTAATCCCGTCCTCGCCGGCAACGGTCGCTCAGCGAGTGGAGGGTGCCTGCCGGTCCGCTACCCGTAACGGTTCATGAACTTCCCCATGCGCAGCAGGGCTTCCTCGATCTTCTCATAGGAGGTGGCATACGAGCAGCGCACAAACCCTTCCCCGCCTGCACCGAAGGCATTGCCAGGGACCACGGCGACATGCTCCTCGCGAAGCAGTCTCTCGGCGAAGGTATCGTCGTCCATGCCCGAGGCAGTGATTTTCGGGAAGGCATAGAATGCGCCCCTGGGTTCGAAGGTGGTCAGCCCCAGCTTGTTCAAGCCGCCGACGATGAGCCGGCGCCGCCGGTCATATTCCCCCACCATTTCCTGCACGTGGGCTTCACCGTGGCGCAGGGCTTCGACGGCCGCGTCCTGGGCGGTGGTCGGAGCGGACATGATGGTGTACTGGTGGACGCGCACCAGCCCTTTGATGATGTGCTCCGGCCCGGCGGCATAACCGATCCGCCAGCCGGTCATGGCATAGTCTTTCGACATCCCGCCCAAGAGGACGGTCCGGCGCTTGACGCTCTCGTCCAGGGCAGGGACGCAGACATGCTGGAAATCGTACACCAACCGATCATAGATTTCATCCGAGACTAGGATGAGGTCGTGCTCTTCGGCGATCTTGGCCACCTGGCTGAGGGTGCTGCGGGCGGCCACAGCCCCGGTTGGGTTGTTCGGGTATCCGATGAAGATCACCTTCGTGCGCGGCGTGATGGCGGCCTTCACCTGGTCGGGGTCCAGCTGGAAATTATTCTCGATCCGGCTGGGGATCTCCACCGGCACGCCGCCGGCCAGGATCACCTCCGCCTGGTACGAGACGAAGCAGGGTGTCGGGATAATGACCTCATCGCCGGCATTGAGCAGGGCGGTCATGGTCAGGTAGAGTGCCTCCGAGACGCCCACGGTGGCGATGACTTCTGTCAGCGGGTCGTACTGGACGCCGTACAGGCGCTTGAGATTGTCTGTGATCGCCTGGCGCAGTTCCAGTTTTCCGGCGTTGGAGGTGTAATGCGTTTCGCCCGATTGAAGGGAGCGGACGCCTGCCTCTAGGATGGACTCGGGTGTGGTGAAGTCGGGCTCGCCGATTCCGAGCGAGATCACGTCCTTCATCGTGGCGGCGATGTCAAAGAACTTCCGAATACCTGAGGGCTTCAGGCCCGCCACGCGTTTCGAGAGGTAGCGTACGTCAGTGATTTCCTGCATTCATCCTCCTCGTCGTTGTTGGATTCGCCAATCGCCGGATGTTTCTGCGTAGCACAGTTCAAAATCCTGGCCGTCACTCGTCCTGACCCGAAAATACTTCTCGCCGGGAGTGCGCCATTCAGCCAGGATCAGGCTAACCTCCAGGCGCCGGCCCTCCCAGGTTAGCGCCACCGGTTTTTCTGCATAGCTGAATCCGGAATGGCATTCGACCAGCTCAGTCATATTGTAGGTCTTTCCGCCAGAATTATATAGGACAAGATGTCATCTCGTCCGGCAACGAAAATCCTATACCTGGACCGTGGAATTGTCACTGATATTCAAGACCAGCGGCGGATCCTCGGCGGAACGCCCCTGGACCCGGGAATGCCGGCCGAGAAACGAGCCCTCCAAGGCCACGGCGCTGACCGTGACCTCGTCTTCGAGGATGCTGTTTTCCACCCGGCTGGCGCTGATCTGCGAGCCTGCGCCGATGGAGACATGCGGGCCGATCACCGAATCGTGGATCGCAGCCGTTGGGTGGACAGCGACCGGGGGGATGAACTTCACCCCATTCAAGCGGGGCAGGGGGTTGGTGCAGGCGCCATGCTCGAGCAGATAACGGTTGGTTGCCAGGGTCGCCTCGATCGTCCCGGTATCCAGCCAGACATCCACGCTTTGCGTGCGCACCCTGGCGTGACGTTCGAGCATGATGTTGATGGCGTCAACCAGGAAGAACTCCCCGTTCAAGGCCTGGGCGCGTTTCAACTGCTCTTTGATGGCCGAGGCCAGGGCTTGCCCCTCGCTGAAATAGTAGCAGCCGACGACGACCAGGTTGCTGTCGAGCGAGCGGGGTTTTTCGATCAGCCGGGTCACCCAGCCGTCCGAATCGACTTCGGCGACCCCGAATCGGCGCGGATCACTCATGCGCTTGACCCAGGCGACGCAGTCGGCTTTTTCGTCCTTCAGGATGGAGAAGTCCGTTTCGACCAGCGTGTCAGAAAAGATCACGAGCGTCGGTCCGCTCAGGTACGCGCGCGCTAGCCAGAGGGCGTCCGACTGGCCGCGCGTCACCGGCTGCAGAATATAGTGAACCCGGTGATCCGGATAATGCTCCTGGATGTAGGGAGGGATCTGCTGCTCCCCCAGGAACGGGCTGACGATCAAAACATACTCCACTTTGATGCGGGGCGGCAGGCTGTGGAATGTGGCCAACAGGTAGTCGAGGGTGGTCTTGCCGGCCACCCCGACCAGCGGCTTGGGTTTGCTCCAGGTCTGCGGGCGCATACGCGTACCCTGCCCGGCGGCCGGGATGAGGATGGTCAAGGTTTTACTCATATTCGTTCGGCAAGCCTCCAGGGTGCGTGGATTCAACGGAAGAAGATCAAGCCGATGGCTGCCGCAGCCAGGACCAGCCAGATCGGGCTGAGATTCGTGTAAGTCAGGATGAGAAAACCGCCCAGCGCGATCAGCCATTTGTCCCAGCTATGCAGCAAGGATGACCCCAGTCCCTGCTTCTGCAATCCGAAGACAGTGATCGCGATCTGGTAGGCGGTCCAGGCCAGCAGGCCGACCACGAAGGGGCGGACCCCCTGGATGGCGGCTTTTACGTACGGATTGTCCTTGAAGCTGAAGAAGGTCACCACCAGCACGAACATGAGCAGCGTGGTCGGGACGACCGTCCCCAGCACCGCCATGAGGGCGCCTTCCCAGCCGGCAAGTTTATAACCGACATAGGCGGCGGCTTGAGGCGCGGTTGGGCCGGGGAGCGCATTGCTGAGGGCGATATCGTCGGCGAAGTCGTCCGGCGTCATCCACCCAATCGAGACCGTCTCACGCTGCATCAGGCCCAGCGAAGCCGGCCCGCCGCCCCAGGAGAACATGGCGACCTTAGTGAAGACCCAGAAGATTTGCAAAAGCAGCTTCCAGTTCATGAGGACGGCCTCCGCTTTTCATGAATGTCCCAGCACCGGGTGCGGCTGGTAAAGCTCCTCGAGCCGCTGGACTTCGGCAGGGGTAAGTTTGATCTCCAGGGCGGCAACCGCCTGGTTGAGGTGATCCAGCTTGGTCGTGCCGATGATGGGCGCGCTGATGTGGGGTTTGTTCAGCAGCCACGCCAGGGCGATCTGCGAAGCGGTCAGATTGTGCTCGCGGGCGACCTCCCCGGCACGCTCGGCAACCTGGAAGTCTTCCGGACGATAATACAGGATTCCAGCAAAGTCGTCCGATTGGGCGCGCATCGTCTCCCCCCCACCTTGCTTGTGGCGGTTGCCGGCGAAGAAACCCCGGGCCATTGGGCTCCACGGGATCAGCCCGAGGCCCTGGTCGATGCAGAATGGGATCATCTCGCGCTCTTCCTCGCGGTAAACCAGATTGTAGTGGTTCTGCATCGATACAAAGCGTGTCCAACCCTGTCGTTCGGCAGCGAATTGCGCTTCGGCAAACTGCCAGGCGAACATGGACGAGGCGCCGAGGTAGCGGGCTTTTCCAGCTCTGACCACATCGTTTAGGGCGTCCATCGTCTCTTCGATCGGGGTGCTGTAGTCCCAGCGGTGGATCTGGTAGAGGTCCACATAATCCGTATGCAGGCGGCGCAAGGAGGCGTCGATCGAGTCCAGGATGTGCTTGCGCGATAACCCGCGGTCGTTGACCTCGTCGCTCATCGGGTTGCATACTTTTGTGGCGATGACGACGCGGTCGCGCGGGACCCCCAGGACCTGCAGGGCATGGCCCAGCGCGGTCTCGCTGGCGCCGCGCGAGTAAACATCGGCAGTGTCGAAGAAATTGATGCCCGCCTCGAGGGCGCGCTGGACGAAGGGCAGCGCCTGGTCCCCGTCCAGCACCCACTTCCGCCACTGGGAGTCGCCATAGGTCATCATCCCGAGGCACAGCCGGGATACCTTCAGACCACTTTTTCCCAGGTTCACAAAATCCATTCTGCCTCCAATCGGACCAGCCCCTGGGCGGGGAGGTTAGATTTTAGTTTCCAATTCGCCCAAGACCCTCTCCATACGGTCCACGGCGGCTTTCAGGGTGACAGGGTCAAAGGCAAACTTGGCTCCACCCGCTTGGAACAGGGCAGGTAGGCCCACCCGACCTCCCAGGGAGAGAGCCCTGCGGTAATCGGCAACGGCCTTCTTCTGGTCGTTGAGCGCATGACCCCAGATCTGGACGGCACCCAGCTGGGCCAGGCCGTATTCGACGTAATAGAACGGGATCTGGTGGATGTGCAGCTTGCGGTGCCAGCCGGTGACTTTGACCTCTTCCAGGCCGCTCCAATCTATGGCGGGAATGAATCGGTCCCAGAGTTCCCCCCATTTCTCATCGCATGCGGAGGGTTCTGCTCCCGTCTTGGGGTTCTCGTAGACCCATTGCTGGAAAGCGTCCACGACCGCCATAAAGGGCCAGAAGAGGATCATGCGTTCGAGGTGCTCGATCCGGGCGCGAGCGGCATCCGCCTCAGAATAAAACCCGCCGTCCTTGCGTGTCAGGTATGGCGAGGCCAGGAGCTCCATGCCCATGGAGGCGACCTCCGCGAATTCCATCGGGACGTTCAATTGTTGGATGTAGGGGATTTTTGCTGTCTCAAAGATGTGGAAGGCGTGCCCGGATTCGTGCAGCGTCGTCACGACATCATCGGGAACACCGACTGCGTTGACGAAGACAAACGGCCGGCGGATCGCAGTGTATGAGGTGCAGAACGCACCGGGGGCTTTGTTTTTGCGGTTGTCAAGGTCGGTCAGGCCCTCTTTCAGCATGGTGTCGAAATAGCCGCCCAGGACCGGGTCGACTTTGCGGAAGATGGCGGAGATTTTCGTTTTAAGTTCGTCGATATCTGTAAAGGGCTTCAAAACCCCTTCCCGCTCGGGCGGTGTCGGGTGGCCGTACCAGCCGTCTGCCAGATCCCAGGGGCGCAGGGCCGGGAGGCCGAGAGCTTGCTTCCGTTTTTCATAAATGTGCGTCGCGGCCGGGACCACCACCTCTTCAATGGCCTTCTGAAATGATTTGCAGTCGTCAGGGGTGTAATCGAAGCGCAGTTTCTGCTGCCAGGCATACTCGCGGAAGCTGGGTTTGTCGGCGTTGGCGGCGATCCTGGCACGTACTTCCATGAATTTTTGCCACAGCGCGTTAATCGCCTGACGGTCGGCCAGCTGGCGTGTGGTCTTGAGGTGCCAGGCTCGTTCCCGCCTGGACCGGTCAGGGTCCTCAAAGGTCATCTGGAGGCGGGTCACGGTGATCTCCTGGCCTTCCCAGGTCACCGTTTGGGCGCCAAAGAGCTTGTCGTACTCCAGACACAGCTTTTGCTGTTCGGCCAGCAGCGGCAGGTTGGCTTCGCGGAACAAGTCCGCCTCGGCGCGCATTTTGCGCAGCGGGATTTCGAAACCGTCCGGCGCAAGCCGAGTCATGAGCAGCTTCTGTTTCAACCTCTGTTCGGCCGCCATGCTGTTGGCGAAGATCGTGTCCAGGAATTGGTTCAGCCGCTGTTCGGCTTCCTGGTCGGCGGTATTGACCGATGTAGCTACCGTGAGTCGCGAATACATCTCCTCGAGATGCTCTCCCAGGCGGGACCAGTCGGCCAACCAGCCGGCCACGCTGGCGCGACCGAGAGGGCGGCCTTCGAGGTCGTGATAGTGAGGTTCGATTTCGGGCCAGGTCCAGCGGAGCAGGGCACTCGGGCTGGAGGGGTAGTCATTGGGCATGAGCGGAGCTCCTGGGCAAGTAAGAAGAGCCGGTCAGAGGTCAGTCGAGAATTTTAAGATTGGCGAGCGAGGCTGCCAGGCGCTTGATGCCGACGGATTCGAAGACCACGTCCACGATTTCCTCGTTATCCTGCGTCCGGCTGTTTAAAATGATGCCCTCGCCCCAGACGGGATGATGGATGCGCATGCCGGCCCGGTAGCGGACTTCCAGGACGGGAGCCGACGATCCAGAGGCGTAGGCCTGCCAGGAGGTCCGCTGGCCTTCTTGGCGTGAACGCCGTCCGCTACGGGCCTGGCCGCTCAGCAGCTCGGGGGGGATGTCCTCTAGGTAGCGGGATGGGATGGTTTCTTCGGCATAGCCCCGTCCGCCACGCCGCAAGGCCCGCAGAAGGTAGAGGCGGTCCTTGGCGCGTGTGATGCCGACGTAGAACAAGCGGCGCTCCTCTTCCATCGCTTCCGGGTCGTCAAAGGAACGGCTGTGCGGCAGGAGGCCGTCGTCCAGGCCGATGATGAAGACCGCGCCGAATTCCAAGCCTTTGGCGGCATGCAGGGTGAGCAAGGTGGGAGCGTTTTTGGAATCGGAGAGCGTATCCTGGTCCGAAATCAGGGCCACATTTTCGAGGAATTCACTCAGGCTGCGGCTTTCATACTCGACCGTCAGGCGCCGGAGTTCCTGGACGTTCTCCCAGCGCTCGCCGCCTTCCTCGCTCCCGTCATCTAGGAACGCCTGGTAGTTGATGGCGGAAGCGATGCGGTCGAAGAGCTCGGTCACGGTGGCGCGCCCGGCTTCGGCCTGCCAGTTGACGAGCTGCGCGCCGAAGTCGGCCAGCACTAGCACGGACCGGCCGCTGAATTGTGCCCAGAAGGGCGAGGCTTCGCCGCGCGCCAGGTCCATCAGCACCCCGGCCGGGAAGGTCCCGGCCTGGCGGGAGGCGGTCACGAGGGCCTGGAAGGTCTTGTCGCCGATGCCGCGCGGGGGGACATTGATGACCCGTTCGAGCGAGACCTCATCCGAGGGGTTATGGACGAGGCGCAGATAGGCTAGGATGTCCTTGACCTCGCGCCGGCCGTAGAAGCGCTGGGCGCCGACCAGCCGGTAGGGCAGGCGGGCTTGTAGGAAGGCCTCTTCCAGCAAGCGGGACTGGGCGTTGGTGCGGTACATGACGGCGCACTCGCCGGGCTCAAGTTGCCCACTGGCGACGAGCTGGGCAATGCTGTCTACCACGAAGGCGGCCTCACTGTAATCGTCGAGGGCTTCATAGTAAAAAACCTTCTCGCCCGCGCCGCGCTCGGTGAAGAGCTGTTTGTGGCGGCGGTGCGGGGCACGGTCGATGACCGCCATGGCCGCGTCCAGGATGGTCTGCCGCGAGCGGTAGTTCTGCTCCAGGAGGATTACCTGCCCGTCGGGGAAGTCCTGTTCGAAGCGCAGGATATTGCGGTAATCTGCCCCACGGAATTTGTAGATCGACTGGTCCGGATCGCCTACCACGAACAGGTTGTTGTGGACGGAGGCCAGGTGCTTGAGCAGCACATACTGGGCGAAGTTGGTGTCCTGAAACTCGTCCACCAGGACATGCTCGAAACGCCGGGCGTACTTTTCGCGCACGGCGGGGAACTCCGAGAGCAGGTGGGCGGTCCACAGCAGCAGGTCGTCGAAGTCGACCGCGTTGGACTGCTTCAACAGTTCCTGGTAGCGCTTGTACACCCGCTTGACCACCTCATCGCGGTAGGTCTGCGTGGGATAATCCTCGGGAAAGATCAATTCGTTCTTGGCGCGTGAGATGGCTGCATGCACGGAGGTCGGGCGGTAGGTCTTCTCATCCAGATTCAGGTCGCGGACGGCCGCCTTGACCACCCGCTGCTGATCGTCTTCATCGTAGATCACAAAATTGGAATCGAAGGGCAGATTCCCCACCTCCCGGCGCAGCAGCCTGGCGCAGATGGCGTGGAAGGTGCCCAGCCATAGCCCGGTGGCGGCTTGCTCCCCCAGCAGCTTGCGGACGCGGCTCTCCATCTCGCGGGCGGCCTTGTTGGTGAAGGTGACCGCCAGCAGGGCGTACGGGCGAATGCCCTCGGATCCGATCAGGTAAGCGACGCGCTGGGTCAGCACGCGGGTCTTCCCGGACCCGGGACCGGCCAGTATCAAGACCGGCCCTCCCCCTGCCGTGACGGCCTGGCGCTGCTGGGGGTTGAGGTGGTTGAGAAAATCCATGGAGGTCTGTGAGGGGCACAGCGCAGCCGCGCCCCTGCGGGTGGATCAGCCGAGTTCCGAAGTGCAGTTCGGGCAGCGGCTGGCCTTGATTGGGATGTTCGTGAAACAGCGCGGGCACTCCTTGGTGATCGGTGTGGCTGGTGCGGGCGCGGGCTTGCGCTGCAGGCTGTTGATACCCTTGATCATTAGGAAAATGGCCAGGGCGACGATCAGGAAATAAATGATGTTGGTGATGAACAGGCCGTAGTTCCAGGTGACCACTCCGGCGATTGCCTGGGCCGCGGCCAGCTGGGAACCGGCAGGGACCTTGTCGGCGTTCTTGATGATGAGGTACAGGTTGCTGAAATCCACGTTGCCGAGCAGAAGTCCGATCGGCGGCATGATGATATCGCTGACCAGAGAGGAAATGATCTTGCCGAAAGCCCCGCCGATGATCACGCCGACCGCCAGGTCGACCACACTGCCGCGCATGATGAATTCTTTGAACTCTTTTAACATTTTCCATCTCCTTTGTTGTGAGGGGATATTCCCGCTTCATTGTACCGTCACGATAGGGGGCTGTCAACGCGACGGCCGGTCTGTTGTATAATCCGCCCATGGTTTCCTGGAAAATGATGGCCCGAGTGCCCGTCTGTATCGCCCTGCTGGTCCTGCTGGTCCTGCTGGGGCTCTTGGCTGCCTGCAGCATAGCGACCGCAACCCCGAAGTCCCTGCCGACCGCCTCCGCTTACACGATGACCGCCACAACGCGGCCGCTCCGCCAGCTGACCGTTTGCCTGGGACAGGAGCCAGCCAGCCTGTACCTGTACAGCAACCTGTCGGACGCGGCGCGCAGCGTGCTGGCGGCGGTCCTCCCCGCCCCGATCGAGAGCGCGGCCTACGGATATCAGCCGGTGCTGCTCACCCGCCTCCCCAGCCTGGCGAACGGCGATGTCCAGCTCCTGTCCAAATCCGTTACCGTCGGGGATGAGGTGGTCGGCGCGGATGGACTGCCGGTCACGCTGGTTCCGGGGGTGAAGGTCCGTCCGAGCGGCTGCCGCAGCGATGACTGTGCGGTCGTATACGACGGGAAGTCTGAACTTCAGATGGACCAGATGATGGTCACTTTCCAATTGCTGCCAGGCCTGACCTGGTCGGACGGCAAGCCTCTGACGGCCGCCGACTCGCTCTATTCCTATCAGGTCGCCTCGGACCCAAAAACGCCCGGCTCCCGCACCCTGCTCGACCGCACCAAGTCCTACGCCGCGCTGGATGCGACGACCGTCCAGTGGTTGGGCAAGCCCGGTTTCATCGACCCGAGCTATTTGAACAATTTCTGGGCGCCGCTTCCCCAGCATCTCTGGGGTCAATTCCCGGTCGACCAGTTGCCCGTCACAGAAGAGGTAGCGAGAACGCCGCTCGGCTGGGGGCCGTATGTGATTCAAGAATGGGTCCCGGGGGACCACATCACCCTGAAAAAGAATCCCAATTACCTGCATGCCGATCAAGGCCTGCCGCGGTTCGACATCCTGGTCTTTCGCTTTACCCCGGACCCGGGTCAGGCCATCAGTGCCCTGCTCTCTGGCCAATGTGACCTGCTCGACCCCAGCATCCCGCTGGACGGCCAGGTAGGCCAGCTTCGTTCTTTAAGCAGCCAGGGAAAGCTGCAGGCCTATTTCACCCCCACGCCGGTGATGGAGCAGCTGGCGTTCGGCGTTCGCCCGGCCTCTGCTGACCTCGTTCAGGCCTCTGGAGCGGGCAGCCCCAGCCTGCTGGGCGATAAGCGCCTGCGCCAGGCGATCGCCATGTGCTTCGACCGCCAGCAGGTGGTGCAGGATGTGCTCTCCGGCCTGTCACCCGTACCGGATACGTACCTGCCTTCCGCAGATCCGCTCTACAACCCGGAGGTGGCGAAGTATTCATTTAATGTGAGTGCTGCCGGTCAGCTTCTGGACCAGATCGGCTGGCGCAGAGTAGGCAGCGATCCCAGCGCGCCGCGCCAGGCTGAGGGAGTGGCTGGTGTTCCGGACGGCACCCCGCTCGAGTTGAGTTACCTGACCACGGACGCCACCCAGCGCCAGCAGGTCAGCCGTATTCTGGCAGGGTCGCTGGGGCAGTGCGGGATCAAGGTCGACCTCCATTACCTGGACGCGGCGGCTTTGTATGCTCCTGGCCCGGACGGGCCGCTGTTTGGACGGTCCTTCGATCTGGCCGAGTTCGCCGTTGCCAACCCGGCGCTCGAAACGCCCTGCGAATGGTTTACCAGCTCCGAGATTCCGACGGCTGCCAACCACTGGGTGGGCACGAATCTCAGCGGATACAGCAATCCAGCCTTCGATGCGGCCTGTCTGTCTGCCGAACAGGCCCTGCCGGGTGAGACGACTTATGCGGATTCCAACCACCAGGCCGAAGCCATCTTCGCGGATGACCTGCCCGTCCTGCCTCTGTACTGGCGCATCCAGGTTGCCGCGGGCCGGAAGGACCTGTGCCATTTCTCGCTCGACCCGACTGCCTCTAGCAGCCTGGCGGCGATCGAAACCCTGGATGTCGGCTCGACCTGCAGCCCATAGGCCGGCAGGTCTGACAGGCGGCTGGCCGCTTCTTAAAACCCATCCCGTTTCTGCGCCCGCGCTGAGGGACCTGAGGTCCAAGAAGCGAGGGCCGCGTTCTCGGGAGCATGGTTAAAAAAATTACTTCGGTGGAGGAATACTTGACTTTTTATAATTCTTGTGTTAATCTTTCCTTTAGTCCCTATGGCAATCCTGCCAGTTAAGGTAATTTGTGCATCTTGATTGCAAAAGGAGGTGTTTCTCGTCAACTGACCTCGACTTGCTGTTTTAAATAATCCCTTCACCCTAATCTGTTCAACTAAGTTTGGAGGAGAAAGACCATGTCCCGTAATCGCTTGATGATGGTATTTGGAGTGTTGATGGCAATCACGATGGTGATGACTGCCTGCGCTCCCCAAGCAACTGCTACACCTGCACCGGTTCCTACTTCACCGTCAGCCACCGCGGCAGCGACTGCGGCACCGACCGCTGTGCCGGCTCATACTGGCGGATGGCTCGACCAGGTTGTCTTCTCCGTCGTGGATGCCAGCTCGGCCATCACCCAATTAGGGGCCGGCGCGATCGATATTTACGCCGGCGGCCTGGCTGCAGCGGATTATCCGAACATTACGAAGGCCGGCCTGAACTATGCCGAGTCGAGTGGTCTCCAGTACTCGATCATGTACAACCCGGCGACCTTCACGGATAAGACCGTGCTCAACCCCTTCTCGGATAAAAAGATCCGTGAGGCGACCAACTACCTGTATGACCGCAATTACATCAATCAGGAAGTATATGCGGGCGCGGACCTGCCCAAGTGGTTTGCGATTACAACCCAGTTCCCGGCCTATGCGAACGTGGCCGATGTGGCTGCCGGACTCGAAGCCCAGTATGCATACAACCCGGACAAGGCCAAGTCGATCATCTCCACGGAGATGACGAGCCTGGGCGCCACCCAGGATGCCAGCGGCAAGTGGCAGTACAAGGGCAAGCCCGTCACGCTGAATTTCCTGATCCGCACGGACAGCGACGGCACCCGCAAACCGATCGGCGACTACGTCGCCACCCAGCTGGAATCCGTCGGCTTCACGGTCAACCGCGAGTACAAGAAATCCTCCGAGGCCAGCCCGATCTGGCAAGGTGATCCTACCACGGGCCAGTGGAACCTGTACACCGCGGCTTACAGCGCCACCGTGATCGACCGCGAGGAAAAGGTCAACTTCCAGGAATACTATGCTCCGGATAGCATCCAGGGCACTCAGCCCTTCATGTCTAACACCGGCATCGATCCCGCTTTCGCGAAGCTCTGCGATGACCTGGCGAACGGCAACTACACCTCGCTCACCCAGCGCGATCAGATGATGGAACAGGCCATGCCGCTCTCTATGCAGGACTCGCTGATGGTCTTCCTGATCGACGGCAAGAACTTTGTCCCAGAGGCCAAGAAGGTCCAGGTGAGCTATGACCTGGCCGCCGGTGTGGAGGGTGCCTATGTTTCGCCTTTCACCCTGCGCTTCGCCGGGCAGACCGGTGGCACGATGAAGTGGGGCGCGCCTGATCTGTTCACCGACCCGTGGAACCCCATCGCCGGCAGCAACTGGGCCTGGGATCAGGCCAACCACAACTTCACGGACATGGGTGAAGGTGGTTTGATGCCCGATCCGTATACCGGGTTGGCTTGGCCTATCGTCTTTGACAAGGCGACCGTCACCGCCACGCAGGGGCTGCCTATTGGCAAGACCCTCGACTGGGTCACGCTGAACTTCGCCCCCACGATCACGGTCCCGTCGGATGCCTTTGTGGATTGGGATGCCAAGGCGCAGAAGTTCATCACCGCCGGCGAGAAATCCACGACCCCGATCACCGCCAAGATCATGAGCACGGTGACCTATCCGGATGACCTGTTCAACAAGGTCACCTGGCATGACGGCACCAACCTGTCGGTGGCGGACTTCCTGATGAGCATGATCATGACCTTCGATCGCGGAAATAAGGACAGCGCCATCTACGATGCTGCGTATGTGCCGCTCCTGCAATCCTTCCAGCAGGGCTTCGTAGCCTTCCGGATTACCTCCACCAGCCCGCTGACCGTCGAGTACTATGCCAATGTATATGCCGCAGACGCCGAACTGGATGTGGCCACCCTGTGGCCGGGGGTGCCGATGTACTTATACGGTGAGGGCTCCTGGCACGTGCTGGCGATCTCCAACCTGGCTGAGGCTGCGGGCCAACTGGCCTACTCCGACGATAAGGCTACGGCCAACAAGACCGAATGGACGAGCTACGTCGGCGGCCCGAGCCTGGACATCCTGTCCAAGTACCTGGACCAGGCGATCGCCCAAAAGTACATCCCGTACGCTCCGACTCTAGGCCAGTACATTACGGCCGATCAAGCGGTTGCAGCCTATACCAACTTGAAGAACTGGTACACCACCCATGGCAATTTCTGGGTGGGCACTGGCCCGTACATGCTGGATAAGGCTGCCCCGGTCGAGAAGACCGCCACCATGACCCGCTACGCCGCTTTCGCCTATCCGTCGGATGTGTGGTCTCAATTCAGCCAGCCCAAGATTGCAGTCGTTGCCGTGGATGGACCTGCCCAGGTGACGGTCGGTCAGGAAGGTGATTTCACTGTGACCGTGACCTTCAACAATGCTCCTTATCCTTCCGCTGAGATTAAGCAGGTCAAATACTTGCTGTTCGACGCCACGGGTGCAATCTCCAGCACCGGCACTGCAACCATGGTCTCCGAGGGCTCGTATAAGATTGCCTTGACCAGCGACATCACCTCCAAGCTGACCGCTGGTGCGGACAAACTCGAAGCGGTCGTGATCGCGACCCCGGTCGCCATTCCGACCTTCGCCAATTATCAATTCGTGACCGTCGCACCTTAGGCGACCTCGAATAAGGTTCTCAGGATAGGGGCAAGGGCAACCTTGCCCCTATCTATCCTTACTGAGATTTATTGTGAGGTGAGACCATGGCCGTAGAAGTTCAGGCTGCTACCGGTGTCAAGAAGAAGGCCCCTTCCAGTACTTTTGTGCGTGTGGGACGCTACACGCTCACGCGACTGGTGGTCCTGTTCTTCACCATGGTGATTGGGATCTATTTGACTGTCTTGATTGCCAACATGGGGGGATATGTCGACACGATCATGAAAGCGACGATCCGCGAAAATGTCACGATGTCCTTTATGAGTAATAAAGGATTCCAGAAGATGAGCGTCGACGAACGATCAAAACTTTTGGAAGCCACCATTGCCCAGAACGAAAACCGCCTGGGCCTGAACACGCCCTTCGTCGTTCGCAGCTTTCGCTACTTGGGTAATGCGCTGACCTTGAATCTCGGCAGTGCCCAGCAAATGACCAGCGATAATGGCTCCAAACAGGTGCGCCTGATCATTCTGGAACGCCTGCCGGCCACCTTGTTGCTCATGGGCACTTCGGAATTATTCTTGTTCTTCAGCACCCTCTTCCTGGCTCTGGCCTTATCCAGGCATTATGCCAGCTTTTGGGACAAACTCACCATAGCCCTTTCCCCGACCTCAACCGTACCGCCCTGGTTCTACGGAATTTTCCTGATCCTGATCTTTGCCGCGCTCCTGCACATCCTGCCATTTGGCGGGTTGGTGGATGCACCGATCCCTACCAATCCGCTTGAATTTGGCCTGAGTGTGCTCAAGCATATGACCTTGCCAGCTTTGTCATTGATCCTGGCCTCATTCTTTTTAAGCATCTACAACTGGCGGACCTTTTTCCTGATCTATTCCAGTGAAGATTACGTGGACATGGCCAAGGCCAAGGGTTTGACATCGCGCAATATCGAGCGCAATTACATCCTGCGCCCGACTCTGCCTACCATCATTACCCAGTTCGCCCTCTTGCTGATCACTGTCTGGCAGGGGGCCATTATTACGGAAACGGTCTTCCTGTGGCCTGGATTGGGTCGAACTTTGTACACCGCCATCGGATTTTATGACACGCCGGTCATTGTGGGGATCACCATCATTTATGCTTACCTTCTGGCGATCACGGTGTTCCTGCTGGACTTTGTGTATGCCTTGGTTGACCCCAGAGTCAAAGTCGGTGGATAGCCATGAAAAATATTAAGAAAACCCTGCAGGACATTGCCCGCTATCCTTCTGCGGTCGTGGGCGCGGCGGTGGTCCTGGTGTTGATCGTCGTGGCCATATACACCATGATCGCCATTCCCTATCATAAGGCGATCGCTCTCTGGAGCGGCGGTGAGGATACCTGGTTCCAAAATCCGAAAAACGTTCCGCCGGAATGGCTGAACTTTTTCACCAAGAAAAAAGAACCGGTCTCCTTTGTCATCAATGACCAAAAAGGTCAGATGACCAGGGAGGTCAAGACCCACAGTGACGGCTCGAGCACCATCACACTGACCTATACGTTCGACTACCAATATGATGACTTTCCCCAGGAGTTGCTGCTGTATTTCACCACTCAGTTTCAACAAAAGGAACCCTTTGCTTCCCTCGTCTGGATGACCCCCGATGGTCGTAAAATTCAAGTGGCCAATTTCGGGGTTCCCAACAAGTATACCTACCGATTCTCTCAAGATACGACCCTGCAGATCAAGCTGAACGGGGTCAGCCCGCAAATTGCGCTGTTCGCCGATCCAAAATCCCCCGATCCGAAGCACCCCGTTCCCCTCAAAGGGACTTATCAACTGGTCATAAGCGGGATTGCCTGGGAAAAGAATTCGGATATGACCGCAGAGTTTGTTTTGCACGGCCAGGTGGCCGGATTGGCCGGAACCGATATCTATCGGCGCGACCTGATGATTGCGCTGCTGTGGGGGGTGCCCGTCGCCCTGGCCTTCGGCCTGATCGCCTCGGTCGGGACCACCGTCCTGACCATGGTCATCTCCGCCATCGGCGCCTGGTACGGGGGTTGGGTGGACGGCCTGATCCAGCGCGTCACCGAGGTCAATCTGGTGCTGCCCTTCCTGCCCATCCTGATCATGATCGGTACCTTTTTCAGCCGCAGCATCTGGGTCATCCTGGGCGCGACCGTCGCCCTGAGCATCTTTACCGGTCAGATCAAGGCCTACCGCGCCATTTTCATGCAGGTGAAAGAGACGACCTATATCGAGGCTGCCAAAGCCTATGGCGCCAGTAACTGGCGCATCATTACGCTTTACTTGATTCCTCGGATGATCCCGACCCTCATCCCGAGTCTGGTGCTTTCGGTTCCCTCCTTTGTGTTTTTGGAGGCTTCGCTGGCCGTGCTCGGCCTGGGCGATCCCACCCTGCCGACCTGGGGGAAGATCATTGATGATGCTTTCGTTAACGGTGCCCTGTACAAGGGCCAGTATTACTGGATCCTGGAACCGGCGGTGCTGCTGATGGTCACGGGGCTGGCGTTTGCCCTGCTGGGCTTTGCGCTGGACCGGATATTCAACCCGCGGCTGAGAGAGGCATAGGGTATGGCCGAGGAGAAGCTGTTGCGTGTAAGAGATCTGGTGCTGCATTTTCGTACCACCCGTGGGGCGGTCCAGGCTGTGGACGGGGTGGACTTTGACCTGGACAACAACCGGGCGGTGGTGATTCTGGGGGAGAGCGGCTGCGGGAAAAGCTCGCTGGCGAAAGCCATCCTGCGGCTGCTGCCGAGGAATGTGGAGAAGTACACCGGTGAAGTGAACCTGAGGGGTCAGGACGTGATGAAGCTTGGGGAGGAGGAATTCCGGCTGAACGTGAGGTGGGTGGAAATGTCGATGGTGCCGCAAGCGGCCATGAACGCCCTGAACCCGGTCATCCGGGTGGGGGACCAGGTGGCGGAACCGGCCATGATTCACCTGGGGGTGAAGAAGGAGCAGGCCTTGCAGCAGGCGATCAAGATGTTCTCGCTGGTCGGGGTGCCGGAGGACTTCCTGACGCGTTACCCGTTTGAGCTGTCAGGGGGCATGCGGCAGCGGGTGGCGATTGCCATGGCGCTCGTCACCTCACCGAATTTGATCATCCTGGACGAGCCGACCTCGGCCCTGGACGTGCTGACCCAGGCCAACATCTTCAATGTGCTCAAGCGCATCAAGAAGGAGTTGGGGACGAGCTTCATCCTGATCACGCACGACATCGCCACCTCGAGCGAACTGGCGGATGAGGTGGCGGTGATGTATGCGGGGCAGATCGTGGAGACGGGGGATGCCAAGCGCTTCTTTACGGAACCCTTGCACCCTTACTCGCAGAAGCTGATGGCGAGCGTGCCGCGCTTGCGCGGCAAGAAGGATCTGGAGTTCATCGTCGGGCAGCCACCGAGCCTGGTGAACCTGCCAACGGGCTGCCGCTTTGCAGAGCGGTGCCCGCGGCGCTATGAGAAGTGCGTCGAGGATCCTCCCATGATCCGGAAGGACGGCCGGACGGTGATGTGCTGGTTATATCATTAGGAAGGACAGGAGCGCGGCATGTCCGTTGAGGCGAACTTAAAGGGTGACTTGGCGGAGACGACCCCCGCGGGAGGAGCGGGGGCCCAGCTCTCGATCCAGGACCTGCACGTCTGGTTTGAGCTGAGGCGCTTTGGCTTCGGGCGTGCCGGGTACGTGCGGGCGGTGGATGGGGTGAGCTTCGATCTGGAGCGCGGCGAGGCGGTCGCCATCGTGGGAGAGTCGGGCTGCGGAAAGTCGAGCCTGATGAAGACCATCCTGGGACTTTACCGGCCGACCCGCGGCAAGGTGTTGTTCGATGACAGGGACCTGAGCGGGCTGGATACCAAGGGCATGAGCTGGTACCACTCGCACGTAGGCTACGTACAGCAGGACCCGTTCGGGGCGCTGGCGCCGTTCATGACGGTGCAGCGGATCCTGGAGGAGCCGTTGATCGTCGGGAGGGTCAAAAGCCGGGAGGAGAGGCTGCAGCGCACCCGCAAGGTGATGGAAGAAGTGAAGATGTTCCCCATGGAGGACTTCCTCGGCAAGTACCCGCATATGCTCTCGGGCGGTCAGCAGCAGCGGGTTGTGATCGCCCGGGCGATGATCATGGGGCCGAGGCTCCTGGTGGCGGACGAGCCGGTTTCGATGCTGGATGCGAGCGTGCGGGTGGAGATCCTGAAACTGCTGCGCGGCCTGCAAGAGACGCACCATCTGTCGGTGATCTACATCACCCATGACCTGTCCACGGTCAGCTACTTCGCGGAGCGCATCTTCGTGATGTATGCCGGGCAGTTGGTGGAGCAGGCCACGGTAGAGCGTCTGCTCTACAATCCGTGCCACCCCTACACCCTGGCGCTCCTGGCGGGGACCTCGGTCCCGGACGCGGCGAACGCCGAGACCTTCAAGGAAGTCCCATCGGGCGAGCCACCCTCCCTCGTCAATCCGCCGGCGGGCTGTCGTTTCCACCCACGCTGCTCGAAGATGATCCCGGGTACCTGCGATGTCAAGGAGCCGGCTGATTTTGAGCCAGAGCCTGGGCACCTGGTGAAATGCTGGCTGTTTGAAAAATGAGACTCGCGCGCCCTGCCCCACTCATGCTGATCGGTTTCGTGCTGATGCTGGCGGGGGTGGTCTTCCCGTTGCTCATGGTGCTGCAGGTGCTACCGTCCACCTTCCTGCTCAACTTCTTCTCCTATGGTGCCTCGGTCTCCGGACTCTTCATGGGGATTATCGGAGTGACCTCCTACGTCCAGGAGACCCGGGGCAAGAAGTAGAGCCCGCGTCTTCCGGGTTCTTTTCCTGCCGAGGTTTCTGATCCCCGTTTTCAGGCATTTGTAACTATGAAAGCGGGGATTGGATTTTTCGAAACCAGCTCCCCGGAGGCAGTTCACCCGGCAGGGCTGTTCTGGCCGGATAGGGGCGATTCCATTACCGAGAAGTTGTGATATTATTTTATGGATACGCTCTGTGCGGAGAAAATCTGTGGCCGACAAAAACCAACCTTTGCTCGAAGTTAAAAATCTGAAGACCTACTTCTTCACCGAGGACGGCGTGGTCAAGGCCGTGGACGGGATCGATTTCAAAGTGTTTCCCGGCGAGGTCTTCGGTCTGGTGGGCGAGTCGGGCTGCGGGAAGAGCGTCACATCGCTCTCGGCCATGCGGCTGATCAGCAAACCCGGCAAGGTGGTGGAGGGCGAGGTGTGGTTCGACGGCCAAGACCTCCTCAAGTTGACCGAAGCCGAGATGACCCATGTACGTGGCAACCGGATCTCGATGATCTTCCAGCAGCCGCAGACCGCCTTGAACCCGGTCTTCAAGGTCGGGGACCAGATTGCCGAGGTGCTCAACATCCACCAGGACCTCGGCAAGGAGGCGGGCTGGAAGCGGGCGATTGAATTGTTGAAGATGGTCGGCATCCCGGAGGCGGAACGCCGGGCCTCGGCCTTCCCGCACGAACTCTCCGGGGGCATGGCGCAGCGGGTCATGATCGCCATGGCTCTGGCGTGCGTCCCGGAGCTGCTCATCGCTGACGAGCCGACCACGGCCTTGGACGTGACCATCCAGGCTCAGATCTTGGACTTGATGCGCGATCTGCGCAACAAGGTCGGGGCCTCGGTCATCCTGATCACCCATGACCTGGGGGTGATCGCCGAGATGGCGGAACGGGTCGGGGTGATGTATGCCGGCCTGATCGTGGAGCAGACGGACGTCAAGACCCTGTTCGCCAAGCCGTTGCATCCGTACACCCAGGGTTTGTTGGGTTCCATCCCAGTGCTGGGAAAGATTAAGGAGCGCCTGGATGTCATCCCCGGCAACGTGCCGAACCTGATCAACATGCCCGCGGGTTGTCGCTTCGCCCCGCGCTGTCGGGCGCGCCTCGACTACCAGCTGCAGGCCTGTACGGAGATCGAACCTGACCTGATTGATGTCGCCGCCGGACACTCCGTCCGCTGCTGGCTGTATCAGGATTCACCTGCCCAGCGCGCCCCGCTGGCCAGGAGCGGAAGCTAGCGCTCGGGCCGCACCTGCTCGACATCATCTCTGGAACTGGGAGTTACACGCCATGAGCACTCCGGCAACCGAACCAAGCACCCCAAGCGACCTGGTCGTCGTTAAAAACCTGGTCAAATACTTTCCTGTGCGGGCGGGGTTGTTCCAGCGCACGGTGGCCTGGGTGCAGGCCGTGGACGATATCTCGTTTTCCATCCGGCCCGGGGAGACACTCGGGTTGGTAGGCGAATCGGGTTGCGGAAAGACAACGGTCGGCCGCTCGATGCTGCGCCTGATTGAGCCTACGAGTGGGGAGGTGTCCTTCGATGGGGTTAATGTCCTGGAATTGAAGGGCCGGGCGCTCAAGGCCATGCGCCGCAACATGCAGATCATCTTTCAAGACCCCTATGCTTCGTTGGATCCGCGCATGCCGATCGGCGAATCGGTGATGGAAGGCTTGAATGTGCACGGGATCGGCACGCGGCGCGAGCGTTTCGAAACCATGCTGGAAACACTGAAGAAGGTCGGTCTGGAGGATTACCACGCCCGCCGCTATCCGCACGAGTTCTCCGGCGGACAGCGCCAGCGCATCGGGATCGCCCGGGCCCTGGCGCTGCGGCCCAAGTTCATCGTCTGCGATGAACCGGTCTCGGCGCTGGATGTCTCCATCCAATCGCAGGTGTTGAACATCCTAAAGGACCTGCAGCGCGAGTTCGGCCTAACCTACCTGTTCATTGCCCACAACCTGAGCGTCGTGGAGCATATCTCGGACCGCGTGGCGGTCATGTATCTGGGCAAGATGGTGGAGCTGGCCGAGCGGGACGCGTTGTACCGGGAACCGCTGCACCCCTACACGCGGGCGCTGATGTCCGCCATCCCGGTCCCTGACCCGACCCTGAAGCGTGAGCGCATCATCCTCAAAGGTGATGTGCCGAGTCCGCTCCACCCACCCACGGGCTGCCGCTTCCACCCGCGCTGTTCGGTGGCCATTGACCGGTGCTCGGTTGAAGAGCCGGTCTTCAAGGAAGTCAGGCCGGACCACTGGGTCGCTTGCTGGCTGGTGGATTGAACGGGTGTCGTTACCCGCTTCCTGGCGCAGGAAGCGGATTGGCCTAAAGGCATGTGATCGGAAGCGATGATGGCCTCCTACCGTATTCTGATCGTTGAAGACCAGCGCGAGGTCAGCCGCCTGCTCCGCACCGCGCTTGAGACCCTCGACTATAAATTGACCGTTGCCGAGATCCCCTCAGGCGAGGAGGCGGTGCTGGACAGCTCTCGCAATAAAATCGACCTGCTGGTGGCCGACTACCGCCTGCCAGGCATGACCGGGATCGAGCTGATGCGCAAGGTTCGCAAACATCACCCCAAGGCGAAGGTCGTCCTGGTCACCGGCCAGACCGACCCCAAGGTGCGTAAGGAAGTTGCTGAGGCCGGCGCGGACGCATTCTTCATCAAGCCGGTTCCCATGGCCGATTTTCTCGATGCGGTCGAACGCCACCTTGGATTGGTCGAGACCTTCCTCCCGCCTGAACCGATCGCGGTGGATGAAGAGGAGGTGCGCCGCAGCCTGCCGGACCTCCTGGCAAGCCTGCGGCAGGAACTGGAAGCGACCGCCGTGCTCCTTTTGAACGATGAGGGCCGGGTGCTGGCGCGCGCCGGCGACCTGCCGGACAGCAGCGGCGAAGTCTCCCTGTTCTCCTCACTGCTGTCCATTTACAGCGCCAGCCAGAAGATCTCCTACCATCTCGGCCAGAAAGCCGCTTCCAGCTGGCATGTCTTCGATGGCGGAAAATACGACCTCCTTTTTGCACCCGTGGGGAAAACGCATGCCATGCTGGTCATGGGCAAGAAGCTGGCCGATGAATCCCGGGTGCGGAAGGCGGTCGCCGTCTTTTCGGCCTCCCGGGACTACATCGAGAAGGAGCTCGGCGAAGCGCTGGTGCTGGAAGAGACGGACAAAATCGCCGAGGAGGCTGCCGCACTCCCGGTCGAAGCCGTGGAACAGAGCGCCAAGGAATTGGAGCCGCTTTTTAAGGACGCCAAGAAGAAGCTCAAGCCCACCGATGTCGATGCGTTCTGGGATCAGGCCGCCGACCAGCACAAGGCGCCGACCAAGCCGGACATGCTCTCCTATGATCAGGCCAAACAGCTGGGCCTGGCGCCGGAGGATGAATCCTAGCCATTGTCCGCCCCGACCGGCTGTGATACAATTCGCGCCGCCTTGGGGCGTTGTGCAATGGCAGCACGTCAGCCTTTGGAGCTGATTATCTTGGTTCGAATCCAGGCGCCCCAGCCTGAATTTCCCGCCTGCAAGCGGGGCTTTTTTTCCAAGAACGGGCCTGGCGCCGCCCCGCTGGCAACGCCAGGTTTTTTTATCAGGAGGGTCCTCTATGAAAATCACTGCTGTGATCCTTGCTGCGGGCCAGGGTACGCGTATGAAATCTGCCCTGCCCAAAGTCCTGCACCCGATCTGCGGTCAGCCGATGATCACCCATGTCCTCAGAGCGGCACAAACGGTCAGCACCGAGCGGCCGGTGGTGGTGATCGGGCATGGAGCTGAGGCTGTGCGCGACCTGCTCAAGGCCACGGCCCGCTGTGTTGTCCAAGACCCGCAGCTGGGCACAGGACATGCCGTGCAGCAGGCCGAAGGGCTCCTGAAAGGCAAGACGGACCTCGTCCTGGTCGCCTACGCGGATATGCCGCTCTTGCGCCCGGAAAGCCTCAGCCGCCTCGTGGAGACCCAGCAGGCGAACCCCGGACCGCTCACCCTCCTGACCGTACGCGCCCCGGAAGCGCGCGGATTTGGACGGGTGGTGCGTGCTCCGGATGGAGGTGTACTCTCCATTGTCGAGGAAGCGGATGCGACCGAGGTGCAGTTGAAGATTGACGAATTGAACGTCGGCGCGTACTGCTTCTCCTCCGCCTGGCTGTGGGACGCCCTGCGGCGCATCCCGCTTTCCAAGAAGGGTGAATATTACCTGACCGAGGTGGTTGGGCTGGCCGTCCGGGACCATTTACCGGTTCAAGCCCTGCTCAGCGATGATCCCACCGAGGCGATTGGCATCAACACGCGCCTTCACCTGGCGGAGGCGGAAGCGGCCATGCGCTTGCGCATCAACCGGGCCCATATGCTGGCAGGGGTGACCATCCTGGACCCCGCGACCACCTATATCGAAGCCGGGGTGGTCATCGGCCGTGATACGGTCGTAAGCCCGAACACCCACCTGCGCGGCAATACCACCATCGGGGAAGGTTGCAGCCTCGGGCCCAACACCATTGTGGAGGATACGGTCATCGGCGACTCCTGCAAAATCCTGGCTTCTGTATTGGAGGGGGCCGTGCTCGAAGAGCAGGTCGGGATAGGACCGTTCGCCAGGTTGCGCGCCGGCGCGCACTTATGCCGCGGCGTTCACATGGGTAACTTCGGCGAGGTCAAGGATTCGACCCTCGGGCCGGGGACCAAGATGGGACATTTCTCATACATTGGGAACGCCGAGATCGGGGCGAATGTCAACATCGGGGCGGGGACGATCACCTGCAACTACGACGGCGTTCGCAAGAATCCAACCGAGATCGGGGAGGGGGCCTTCATCGGGTCGGACACCATGCTGGTGGCGCCAGTCAAGGTCGGGGCGCATGCCAAGACCGGGGCCGGGGCGGTCGTGACCAAGGATGTCGCCCCGGACACCTTGGTGGTCGGCGTGCCCGCCCGGCCGATCAAAAAGTTGAACGAGGCAAAGGATGACAAAGCTCACTAAACAGGAGCGGCAGGCCTTGATCGACCTGGCCAACGAGGCCCGCCGCCGGGCTTACGCGCCCTACTCGAATTATCCGGTCGGTGCGGCGCTGCGGACGAAGTCTGGGCGCGTTTTCACCGGCTGTAACATCGAGAACGCCGCCTACCCGACCGGCATCTGTGCCGAGCGCGTGGCGATCTTTAAAGCGGTTTCAGAAGGGGAATTGGCGTTTGAGGTCTTGGCGGTGGTCACACCCAACGGCGGTTCGCCGTGTGGAGGCTGCCGGCAGGTCATGGCAGAGTTCGGCCTGGACGCGCTCATATTGATCGGGGATGGGGAAGGCCATCTGGTTCGGGAGACCACCGTCTCGGCCCTCCTGCCGGGTGCATTCACCCCTGAGGATTTGAAAAGCCAGGGTCAGCACTGAATGGACCCAGGAGCGGCATGAGCGAGCAGCGCTCTTTCCGTCTGGAAGCTGTCGTCCTGCGGCACGCCGAGTGGGGCGAGGCCGACCGCCTGCTCACCCTGTACACGCGCGAGCGTGGCAAGGTGCGCGCCCTCGCCAAAGGGGCGCGCAAGATACGCTCGCGCAAGGCCGGTCATCTGGAGCCGTTCACGCATGTGACCCTGCAGCTTGCTAAGGGCCGCGACCTGCTCATCGTCACCCAGGCCGACACGCGCCAAGCGTATTTGCCGCTGCGCGCCGACCTGGTCAAGACCGCGGTCGCCTCCTATGTGGTCGAGTTGCTCGACCGCTTTACCTATGAGGATGAGAGCGAGAATTCCGCCCTCTTTCGCCTGCTGACGGAAACGCTTGACCGGGTCACCTCCGAGGCCGACCCCTTCCTGGCGGTCCGTTATTACGAAATGAGGCTCCTGGATTTTCTCGGTTTTCGTCCCCACCTTTTCGAATGCGCCAACTGCGGCGAGAAGATCCTGGCGGTTGACCAATTCTTTTCGCCCTCTCAGGGCGGGGTCCTGTGCCCGCGCTGCGGAGCCGGGCTGCCTGGGGTCTGGAAGGTGTCGGTGGAAGCGCTCAAATACCTGCGCCATTTCCAGCGCAGCAGTTACCCCGAGGCAAAGCGGGCGCGCCTGGCTCCCGAAGTCCGGAAAGAGATCGAAGCGCTCATGCAGGCCTATCTGACCTACCTGCTGGAGCGCGGGTTAAATACGCCCGAGTTTCTAAGAAAAATCCAGAGGGAGCCGGACTGAAGGCGGGCGATCCCCATCAGGTCAGTTTGTTCTTCAGGGTTCGCTCGGGGGATTGCGCAGGAATTGCCTGAGGCTGGTGCAGGTGTCCTCGAGATTCCCGACCCTGGACCCGCATCATTTTCCTAAACCTGGAAAGTCAAGTTCACCAAACCTGCCAGGCGCAGTTCGTTCAGGTGATGGGTGACGGTCGGGGCGCGCAAATGCAGCCGCCGTGCCAGCTGGGATGGGGTTACCTCTTCCTGGCTGATGTAGTAGAGGATTTTGAGGCGGGTGGGATCGGCCAGCATCTTGAGTGACCTCAACAACCGATCCGGGACGAGCTCCTCGGGTAACGTGGACATATGGTTTCCGGGCGGGCGCCAAACAGGAAAAACATCTCCGTTTCATCCCAATGATCGATGTTCAGGAGCACCCCGGTTCTATTCGCAGGGGGGATTCGCCGAAGGACCCACAGCACGTGGATGGCATCCTTCGGTTTTGGCAGGCGGCAGACCCAGACGAGCGAGAACTGTATGTAGAGGGCGACCTCCTCCAGGAATTTGCGTGCAGTGGCTGGGATGCGGTTGCGGATCCCGGCCCCCCAGGAGGGGTGCGACCATGGTGTTCCGTTTGGTGCAGGACGGACAGGCTGGTGAACTACCCCACCGCTCAAGCGGGGGGCTTCCTACTTCAACGAGCGTTGCCTGAAATCAGATCTTACCTGCTTTCCATAGGCGTGTATGTTCGGGTGGTTCCCACCCTACGGTATCGCAACGGTCCAAGTTTTACCGGTGGACCGGCTTTTCCACCGAACTGGCTGCTTGTTAAGGTACCAGGCTTATTACAGTATATATGTTCGTTTTTATGCGCCTTATATCCCCGGACCTGAAGGTCGAGGTTTTAAGGCGCAATCTTGATAAACATCTCATACCCATGCCCATATCTCAGATGAGGGCAGGGACCTTGGCTCTGGTGGGGCTGGTCATGCGACCTCCCGGATGAGATCGCCGCACGGATCCTCATGGGTCAATTGCTCCCCCAGCCTGGAGAACAGCCTTCCCAGCCGCAGGGCAAACCGATCCTTCAGGGAGGGAATGCGCACGAGCCGGCCGTGGCGTTGAGCGAACTGCTCCTCGTCCAGGTCTCCTTGACCCGAGGTGGGTTCGTGAAAATTCAGAAATGGGTTGTACATGCGTGCTTCCTTCGGTAATAAAAAAACATACGTCTAAGTTCGTTAATTGTCTAATTAGATACCCGTCTAATATATCGGGTCTGTTAAGAGTCGTCACGAGCTTGTCTATAGCGGATGCACCGTGTCACAGAGGCTATCTAGCGCCATATTTACTGGTAAATCGCTCTATGGGGTGCATCGAATTGCACTCGAATTGCACCCAAAAGGGAAAGGCGACTCTAATCTTTATAACATTTGAATTTTATGAACAGTTGAGTCCAGTTAATGCTCTTGCCCTTCCTGGCATGTGCCATCGATTCCTCAACAGTGGCCCTGCAAGGTGGGCAAAGTTATTTGTAGAAGTATGGATCCAACACGCTGACCTGTGTGATTTCGTCCACGGGTAAATTATTGCGCTTAGCAACCTTGCGGATGGCCTCCGGCGAGGGGGCATCGTATATGCAGAAGGTTTTCTTCTTATCGATGGTCACGTACGAATGCACCCAAGTCACTCCATCCATAGAATTGTTGCCAACGACCGTCAGGCAGACCTGCGCGCCTTCATCGGTCAAGGGAATGGCGAGGCCATCGGGAAAGGTGCGTTCAACGAGATAACGTGCCATGTTTTTTTCTCCTTTCAACTCAAACCAATATTGAAATGACGTGAGTCAAACATGAGCAAACTATACATGAAACACAATTGAATGTCGTCAGGGAAAACTCTACAATGCACCCCCTACAATTCTTGGCAACAAAAGAGCCGCATCCTGGGATCGCGGCTCCTCAACGAGAACGGATTTCAAGTTAGGCTGAATTATTGGATCTAGCCACCTGACACTTTGATGTCATCGGTAGGAACAAAGCGGAATTTGAACCGAAAGACCATTGGTCACTCTTTTTTGGATGAACCGCAAACCGATCTGAAAGATGCTCAGGTCACGACGA